>Ga0180009_10000227_pt1 | contig 84419 bp, 70 predicted proteins | sample OS_PC_MetaG_FD_123537 | JGI IMG/M metagenome (GOLD analysis project Ga0180009, IMG submission 123537) | Groundwater microbial communities from the Aspo Hard Rock Laboratory (HRL) deep subsurface site, Sweden - OS_PC_MetaG | ecosystem: Environmental > Aquatic > Deep subsurface > Groundwater... | reverse complement strand
TTCAAGGAATTTACAGCCGAGATATCCGAGTGGAATATTAAGATTGCCTTTCATATCCGGATCCCAAAAATAGACCATGCTTCTTGCATAAACCGGAATGTTATCAACATTCACGCTATCGTTGGAATAGGGCGGTACGAAATATCCGTTATCGTCTTTATTTTCGGGACTGCCTCCGCCGAGATCGGGATCGCCGTAAATTCCAAAGAAAACGGTATCCAAATCCTTATCGCTTACATTGGTTATTGTGTAGACGAAGAAAATGGTATTTTCAGCGAGTGCATTGCTCCATTGAAACGCTCTGCCATCAACTTGCAGACCTAAGCCCTTTCTCGTTCTATCATTATCAAACGGATAATATTTAAACTCAGTGTTTTCCCTGTCATCCATTGCCCAGTAAACTTCAAGATCTGCATTAGTAGCATCCTGAGTTAAAAATCCAGGCCAAACGTATCTGCCTAAAGTGGGATTGTACCAGCTTCGAGGCCAACTGTCAGGTTTACCGTCTCCGTCGTCATCGGGCGCAGGGTTCGAAGCCATTCTGGGCTGATCTGCATCCGCATAACCAGGAAGCGGCTGCCACTGCCAAAGAGTGTCTCCGGTTGCATTCATTTCTTGAAGCATCGGACTTGTGTAATCGTTTAATCCATCGGAAATTATATGAATTGTTTTGCCTGTTACTTCATCTTTAACGGCAGCTCCAACAATTGGACAGAATTGAAACACATACGATAAATCTTTCCATACAAAATTATTTATCCCTCTCAACAAACCGTAACCGGGCGCAATTCCGCCATAATTATAAATATCGGATGATATTTTGTTACCATTCATAAAATAGGATTTTCTATCCTGCATACCTTGCGTTTTGCTGAGGCTGTTTCCCCGCTTTTTTATCTGCGGTTTTGAAACGTCTGCGGGATCTGCGGCACGCTCACTAACTTTACTTGTTTTCTGATTAAGAAAATCCTTAACTGCTTGATGCTCGCTTTCTCTTTTTGTTTGCGATGTACTTATCGAAGCGACTAGGAAAAAAGAAATCAGAAGCAATATCAATTCATTCTTTACTGTTCTATTCATTAGTTATTCCCCTACCAATTAAAAATCTATTGAAAAACCAATTCTAACTTCGCGCGGCGGTAAATAGAAATCTGGACGCGTGTAAACTTCCGCAGAAGTATGAACTTCCGGAATTCGAGCGGCAATTAAATCGGTTTCTATTGCGGAACCTCTTACCGAGTCCAAAGTGTAATTCGATCTTCCCGTACTTGCATATACAGAGTTCTCATTGAGTTGATCGAACAAGTTGTATACTTTTACGAAGAACGATACATCGAAATCAAAAATGTTCAGTGTTTTTTCTGCAAGAAGATCAACGCGAGATTGAGAAGGTCTTCTGCCGCTGTTCGGTTCAAGTGTAACCTGCTGCCCGAATAATTCCGGTGTGTATGGCAAACCGGTTCCAATTCTACCGACGAGAGTTACATTCCAGCTATTGAACTCACCGTAAGAAACTGTTGCATTCAACTGATGATTTTTATCCCATCCCAATGCAACAGGTACTTTTTCAGTTTGATCACCGGAGGATAAATCGAGAAAGAATGCGTCGGCATCAACATCATTACCATCAGCAATTTGGAAAGTGTAATCCAAAGTTGCTGCAAGCATATCTTCTGGAGTACGTCTTTTTGTAAGTGAAAATGTAATTCCCTTAATACTCGCATAATCTTTATTCACGTAAGTAATGTAAGTTTCATCTCCGCTAATTCTTATTTGCTGCGAAGCCAACAAATCTCTTACGTCTTTGTAATAACCGGTTACGTTAAAAGCTAGATTATCTAAAAGCTGCTGCTGCAATCCCAGTTCGTATGAAACTGTTTTTTCGGGATTCAAGTTTGCATTTCCGTAAGTCGGAGTTCCAAAACTGTATTCATACTCCGAGTTGGAGTATAGATAAGCGAGAGAAGGTAATTGGAAGAAGTGACCGTACGAAAAATGGATTATTCCTCTATCCGTTATTGGAAACGAAATTCCAACTCTCGGACTCAACTGCTGCTTAGCATCTGCATCGGCTAACAATTCATCCTTATTTATATAAGAAGGAATAATCGGCGCATTTGGGCTGGGATAAAAAACGTTTGTAGAATATTTCGAATTGGAATTGAAGTAATCGTAACGTAAACCAACATTAATTACAATGTCCTCAAACTCCATTTTGTCTTGAACGTAAGCCGAAAATTCTATTGGTTCTTTAGTGTACGCATTATTTCGGTTGCTTGCTTCAGGAGCAATTGTGGGAACAAGATACACAGTGGTGTCTCTTAATATATCAAAGTAATTATAATCCAGTTGATGATTTCTGAACTCCAGTCCGGCTTTCACTTCGTGCTGTTTATCGAATTGGCTGGTAACGTCAAATTTTAATCCTGCAGATACCGTGTTTTGATAGAAATGTGACTGCCCGCCGCTTTGATAAGTCCCGCCAGAACTGAACGATACGGGCGCGGCACGAGTTGTAGATTTGAAATCCGGTTGATATCTCGGATCAACGTGTAAACCGTCAAGACTTTCTCCGGCAGTAAAGTTAACCTCATCTCCATTTCCATCGAGCAACGGAAATAGGTATCGCTTAAAATCATCATAGTTATATGATGCCCTTAGAGAATAAAACGTTGAGCTGCTTATGGCATGACGTAACTCTAACGAATTAACCAATTCCGTTGAAAAATAATTGTTCACCGCATCAGGATTATATTTTAGATCATGAACGTATGGTTTATAATTAGAGTAAGAAAACAATACATCATAATTAATTTTCATCGTTGAAAATGGGCTGAATGTAAGTTTGAAAGTTGTACTCAAAGAATGCGATGAATCCATTGGCGCCGCATTCCCATTACCATTTGCCGCAATTCTTATATCATTTGGATTCAGCGAATTTTTATAAACCGAATCATAGATTGTATGCTGTTTAACGCCGTAAAGATATCCGTTATCGTCGTCATATCTACCGGAAAGGAAAAACGTAAATTTATCCTCTAAGAACGGAATTGGCCCGCCCAAAGTCATTTCGGTAACAGTATTATTCAAAGGATCAATATTATTTATTCCATCAAATAAATTATCGTAAGAGGAAATATAATCACCTGTATAAAAAGAAAAGCTGCCTTTGTATTTTGAACCGCCCTCTTTAGTTATTGTATTTACAATACCCGAAAGCGCGTTGCCATATTCTGCGTTGAATGTACCCGAAACTACAGAAAGTTCCTGAATCGCATTTGTTGCAATTGAAATCGAAGGCGAGTAATCGTACGGATTTGAAATCGAAACGCCGTTTACCGTATACGCGATTTCATTTGATCGTCCGCCGCGAATATGTATCGATCCGCCAACGCCAACAGTTATACCAGCCTGCAGCATTAGCAGTTGGTTCACGTTTTCAACAGGAAGATTTTCAATTTGAGCTGCATCAATAGCAGTGTGCGAGGAGGTTAAATCTTTTCTAACCATCTTTGCCTCGGCTCTTACAACGACTGTTTCCACTTCGATAGATTCAGTGGACATTTTAAAATCGAGCTTCGTGGTAAAATCTGCAGAGACTTTAACGCCGGTGAATATTTTTTTCTGAAAACCTACTCCAGATGCAACAACAGAGTAATTGCCAGGAGGAATATTGATAATTACAAAATCTCCGTTAGCGTCTGTTGCAGCGCCCATTGTTGTGTTTTCAAGAAATATGTTAATTCCTGGTAAAGCTTCACCGGTTTCAGAATCTGTAACCATTCCCGAAATTTTACCGGTTGTTCCGCCAAAGACAAGAAGCGGGATTAAAAAAAGGCTTAAAACCAACAATAACTTTTTCGTCATGTAACCTCCATAAATTGAAAAGCGAAGGGAATTTATTATTAATTATATTGTAATATTTTCGAGGTGAAATTAGAAAACCGAATATTACCGTAAAGATAATTGTCATACCTTTGATACAGAGGATATTATTTCAAGAATATTATTCTGGGTTATCCAGATTTGAAAACTGATGTAAAAGTAATATTATTACGTCCATAATGCAATAATTTATTATGTTTGGTAAAAAATTTTAATGCCCACGGATATAATTTTTCTTAATTTATTCGTGATTTTTAGTTTATTTATATTCAAGTTTTTACAAAAAATGATTTGCAACTAATTTAATACGATATGAAACCCATAAAATTTTTAGAAGGCGAAAGAGTGTATTTACGTCCTGTAACTGAAGAGGATTTTGAGTTAGTTTACGAAGGGAAAAATTCCGCAATAATTGTTGAATCACTCTTCCTATTTTCGCCGCTGACGACAAGTCAAATAAAATCTGAACTGCAAAAAATGACTGTGGACGAGCATACAAAAATATTTACGATTTGTTCTTCCGATAATGACGAGGCGATTGGGCAGACTGCGCTTGTAAGAATTGATTACATAAGCCGCGCTGCAGTTTTTTATATCGCTATTTACAATCCCGAATTTTGGTCAAAAGGAATTGGCGGAGAATCTACCGAACTTATGCTTAAATATGCTTTCGATGTTCTTAACTTGAACAGAGTTCAACTTCACGTGAGCACTAAAAATGAGAAAGGTGTAAAAACTTATAAACGAGCAGGTTTTAAGATTGAGGGAACTTTACGCAGCGCCATGTACCGCGATAATGATTATATCGATTTCTATGTGATGGGGATTCTGCGAGAAGAGTATTATTCAAAAATAAAGGGCTTACTCAAAATTGAATAAGCCCATTTGTAAAATCAAATTACTTCAAGAAAGTCATTTTTACTGATTTGCTGAAGTTTCCGTATTTCATTGTATAAATATAATTTCCGGAAGCTACTTTTTGGTTAGCGCTATTAGTTCCGTCCCATGTAACTTCGTAAGAACCTTTGCTGAATTCTTCGTTGTCAATCAAAGTTTTAACTTCATTTCCGAGCATATCATAAACAACAATCGAGATTGCTTTACTAATTGGAAGTGAAAATCTAATTGAAGTTGTTGGATTAAACGGATTCGGATAATTCTGTTCCAAAACATAATCATTGGGAGTTGCAATATTCAAAGTTCTTATAACGCCAGTACCACCGCTATATTGAAGAACTCTAATCTGAATGTTACGTTCATTAAAAACCTTTGCTTCAGTTTCGTCCCACGAAGTACCATTCCACGTTCTTCGAACTACATTTGTTGAATCATAAACAGGAGAACCCGAATAAGAACCAGATTGATAACAAACAACAAGTTCATCGACACTGTCATTACCTATCAAGTCTCCAGAAGTCATTTTCATCACTCCCGGGCTAACCCAAGCGTTAAGTGAATAGAACGTATCAATAATACCCACAGAATCACTTATGATTATTTCTTCCCAATCAGTATCGGCTTTATTTTCACCGCCAAAGTAATACTTCACATCATAATTATTTCCATCAAGAATATCTCCAGTACCATTGTATTCTACTGCAACAACATTTTCCCCATAAAATCCACCAACTAGTATCTCATCACGACCGTTATTGTTCAAGTCCGCAGCATAACATCCCCAAAACTGTGCTATACTATCACCAGTAACACTTAGGTCCCATCTCATTTTGATTCTCGATAGCTTTGCTGGATCATCCCATATGTAAACTCCATTAGCGCCTGTAGGCTGACTTAAAATAGAAAGGCTGTAATCAGGGTAAACTACGCTCGCAATTTCATCTTTCCCATCACCATCAACATCAGCTACAGCAACTCCCATGAACCCCACTCCGTCTGTATCTTCTCCTCTTAAAAATTCCATATAAGCAGGTCCTGCAACTCCCCCACCTGTATTGGGTTCAGTCGGATAGGTATATGTGTTTGGACCGGTTGGGTCAATTGAACTGAAGCCAAAAAAATTCCAATTGTGATTTACAATTTCAAGACTACCATCACCATCAATATCTGCAGGAACTGAATGCCATTGAGCAATAGTTCCATATAATGAACCAGTATTATTCGCTACAGTTCCACCTTCAACTTCCCATTGGGCAAATCCTGGTGCATCGCCAAATATAGAGAGAATGTATACATTATTATCTGCATTAGTAAGAATTAACTCACTTTGACCATCACCATCAAAATCTGCGACTGTTCCACGTTCCCTATCCATCCTATAGGCTCCATGACCATTACCAGTATGAATATCAGCCGGAAAATCTATAATGGTAGATGTGCCATAATCATTATCCGTACCTTGGTATTCATAAACTTGAATTCCGCCTGTAAATCTTGGTCCTAATGGAAAGATAATTTCCATATTTCCATCCCCATCTAAATCACCAGTTTGCACCCAACGGGGAGTACTTGCATTTACTCTTGTTAAATCAACAGGTGAGGACCAAACCAGTTCTAGTGTTTCATCGTCAACATATTCTAAAACATGAACTCTTCCACCATTAGAATAGTCCGTGGCGATTATCTCAACTTTTCCATCACCATCCAAATCACCACCAATATGTACTGATCTAATTCCACCCTTAGCCCAAGGACGTTCTGAATCATTTTGATCCAGCACACTTCTGTTGAAAAATGCCTCAGTTGTAAGCTGTGCGAACAAAGAAGATACTCCAAACAGAAATAATAAAACAAATAAAAGTTTTTTCATAATTACCTCCAATTAATTGGTTAGAAAATGTGTTTAAGTTGGCTAAAGTTACAAATAATTTATTTATATAAATAGATTTTTTCATGTTAGTAACGTTAAAATAGCCATTGTTTACAACTATTTCAAATCCTACCATCGTTAATATGATATTAGCAGCAACAACTTAAGAAAGTGGGCTTTGACCATGATTAGGACCAGGATTATGATTATGATTATGATTATGATTATGATTATGATTATGATTATGATTAAGAGTAAGATTAAGAAAAAGCCATATGATAATTGTTGAAGGATGGCGGGCTAATTTTATGATTCATTTACCTTAACTAAAACCAGCGTAATATCATCATGCTGCGGCGTTTTACCTTGAAATTCTTTTATAGAATTAATTATTTCGGTTTCAATCTGATTGGGATGCAGATTTGAACAATTCTTAAGAAGCGTTGAAAATTTTTCCAGAGTATATTGCTCTCTATTTTTATTCATTGCTTCTGTTATTCCATCGGAATAAATTGTGAAGAAATCCCCCGCATTCAAATCGATTTCCATTTCTTCGATTGTGGTATCAAACATATTTCCTTTTTCCAAACCGACTCCAATACCGCCAGGAGTAAAATATTCAAGAGACTTATTATTTATTTTAATCAGAGGCGTGTGCCCTGCCCTGCAAAAAGTCAATTTCATACTTTCCGTATCAAACAAGGCGATTGATATTGTAATAAACCAATTGCGTTCAATACTCGTGAATATTCTTTTGTTCACTTCCATTAAAACTTGCTTTGGAGATTTTTCTGCAGTTGCGTAAAGCTGCATCATCGTCTGTAATTTGGACATGTAAAACGATGCCGATAATCCCTTACCCGAAACGTCGCCGACAATTACAAAAAGTTTTGTGTCACTCACTTTAATTAAATCAAAATAATCTCCGCCCACTTGCATCGCAGGAATCATAATCCCGCTTAAAGAAAGCTTTTTAATTTCCGGAAATACACTCGGCAGAAGACTATTTTGAATTTTACGGGCATTTTCCAGGTCACGTTCCATTTTTAATTTGTCTCTTTCCGCTTCGTACAGCCTTGCGTTTTCTACCGATACAGCGGTTTGGTTAGCTGCCGCCGAGAGTAATTCCAGATCTTTTCCAGCAAACTTAGAACCGGAATGCTTCAAACCGAACAGTAAAAAGCCAATGACTTTATACTTAATAAGAAGCGGTATAACAGTATAAATTTTATTCCTTTCGAACAACTGTTTATTCTGGAATACTTTTTCAAACTCAGTGTGCTCAATTACAATCGGCTGATTGATTTCATTTTTTAACTGCATGAATATTTTCAACTCGTCTTCATGGACGATAAAATTAAATCCTTCCGCTTCTACTCCCTTCCCTTCCTGAAAACTATAACCAGTCTCCGGATCCGAAAGGACGATCCCAAAAACATTGAGCTTTAGCGCTTCCACAAATGTTTTGCAAGTTGAAGCGACTATATTGTCCAAGCCAACTATTGTTGAAATGTCATTCGAAAATTTTAGTATCACTTTTTGATATACAAATTGTTCTGGATAAAATTTTCTGGTAAGTAGTTCTTGGAATTTATCCTTTGTGGATTGAAACACCATCGCGAACGCTATAAAAATTATTCCCGCAATTATACCCTGATATTCAGTTCCAATTGCACTACTAACAGATTGACCAAGTACATATATCACGAAAAAATATACTGCTGCAACAGCAACAGTCGCAGTACCGTATAAAATCGTATTTTTAATAACGTCGGAAACATCCATCAAAGAATATTTAAAAATAGAATAGGCAAACGATATTGGCAGCAGAGATATTAGTATGAACGGCAAAAAGTACTCTGGCGCATTATATCTTGCAGCGGGATTTAGAACCGCCCCAATTACCGAAATGTAAATTATCGCAGCAACTCCGATTGAATAAGAAATAAGTATTACGAAGATTGAATTTCGTTCAACTGCAGATTTTATTCTCAAATAGCTGGCGAATAATGAAATAAGCCCCGTAATAGAGGCAATTAACAAAATTAACATTGTGAGCTGATAATAAACGGCATAGTAAAAATTTGGAGAAGTCCCCTCTGGATAAAACCAAATTATCTTTGGTATCAAAAAGGCAAAAAATATAACCGTAGGAATACCGTACAATATTTTTTTTGTAAACCTTCTATTAATTATTTTTTTAGGTTTTGGGAAGACCCAGAAAAAGTGAACGATTACAAAAGGAAGAAATGCAGCGCCAAACGACCACATGTTATCTATTATTGCGGCTAATAGCGGATAATCGAATAAAGGATTAATTGTATTTTGCTGAAGTAATAAATTGAACGTAGAAAATAGGACGATAGTTGCGCCAAGTCTGTAGAATATAACTTGCGTCTGCCCATCAGGTTTTGCAGACATTACAATCAGTCCAACTATCAGCCAAATACTCCCTAGTATTGCAAAAGACAATCCCCCGATTTGAATCAGTTTTTTTACTTCAACTTTTGTCTCAAATTCATATCCGTTTCTGCTAATCTTGTAAAGCGCAGAATCTCCCTCGAACATCATGTTCAATTCGTAATTTGCCACAAAAACGTTTGTGATTTTTCTTTCGTTAATTGCGATAAGTTCATCACCGTCTCTAATACCTGCGTTCCAAGTGACGCCTTGAAATTTCACTTCATCAAAATAAAAATGCGCTTTTCCGTCCTCCCCTTTTTTAGGAATCCAAAGACATTCATCATTTGGCTGTGGAGTGACCTCAAAAATAAAATAGAAATTAATTAATGATAGCAGCGCCAGTATGATTGTAAACGGCAAAATCATTCTCTTGCGGAATATGTTCATTATGAGGTTTGTATTTGGCATAATCTTTATTTTACTCTTATTATTAAACTAGTTATATCATCGGATTGAGGAACGCCTTCAGTAAAATGTTCAACTTCCTTTATGATAGAGTGAATTGTTTTTTCCGCCGATAAATTCCCTAATTTTTTAACGTAACTTTCAAATTTCTCATCGCTATATTCTTCCATTTTGGAATTCATAGCTTCGGTGATACCGTCCGTAAAAAGTATCAAATTATCATTACTCTGCAATTCAATTTTCTCGGAACTATATGGAATCATTGTTGGCATAACTCCAAGAATCATTCCGCCGATTTTGAGTTTAGTGATTTCTTTTTTTCGCACAAGCAACGGAGGGTTATGACCCATATTTACGTATTGGAATTCCAAAGTATCATCGTTCAAAATTCCCCAGAAAAAAGTGATAAAACTTCCGTCCGTTGTATTCTCCGAGACCAAATCGTTTATGAGGTTAGACGCCTCATGCAGTTCGATGTTCTGCTTGCAAATTGATTTCAAAAAAGCCTGCAGATTCGCCATAAGCAGAGCGGCTTGAACCCCTTTCCCTGAAACATCGGCAATAGCAACTAGTGTTCTATTCTTATCAAGGCGAACAATATCATAATAATCTCCGCCGACCTGTCGCGCAGAATTATTGTATGCGGCAATTTCAAAATTATTTAACAACGGCATTTTCTTCGGAAGTAAATTCCTTTGAATATTCTGAGCAATCTCTAAATCTTTTTCAAGCCGCTTTTTCTCAAGCGCCTCTTCGAATAATCTTCCATTTTCTATTGAGGTAATTGCGATGCTTCCAAGCGATGAAACGAATTCGATATCCGATTGTGTGTAAGACATTTTTGTGTTTTTACTGCCTAGAAGAATTAATCCTTTGATTTCCGATTTTATTTTCATCGGCACAATTAAAATGATGCCGATTTTATACAAAGCTTTATATTTCTTTTTTATTGTCTCTTCGTCAATAAAATCTTGAACAATTTTTATTTCGGATGATTTGAGAGCATCGACAAGAATTTCGTCTTGAATTCTACTTTCCAGTATTTCGAATCCGCCCTCTCTGCAAATTACAACTCCAAACTTTGAAACCAGCAGTTGCCCAATAATGGAGAACACTAAAAGTTTTCCAATTCTTTGAGTCTCTAATACGCCGCTGAACTCTTTGCTCAAATCGAACAGAGAACTCAATTGATTTACCTTTGCGTCCAGATTTCTATTTACGTCCTTTAATTCGTCAATTATCAAAGAGTTTTGAATCGCAGAAGAACCAATGTTCACAAGGGTTTTTAAGAATTCTTTATCTTGAACCGTGTATTCATTTTTATTTAATTTCTTTCCGAGAAATATAAAACCTTTTATATCATGCCCGTAAATTATTTCCTGCTTAATTTCAAAATTATTCCTTTCAAGAAAAGTTTTTAATTCCTCATTTTCATTAACTGAATCGGCATGAACTCTGGGAAAACTGCAAACAACTTTTTCGCTAATTCCCTTTGAAGAAGAAATCTCAAGATATTCTCTGTTCTTGAATAATGCGATAAATCCTTTTGTAGAATGGAATTTGCCAAGACACGTAAAAAGCAAATTGTTAAGAGCAAAATCTAAATTCAAGTTAGAGTTTATCAATCTTCCGAAATCCACTAACGTGGATAAACTTCCTAAAGCAGAAATGTTTTGGGCATCACGCATGGCGGTTAAGTCAGATATTTGACTAAAACGACTTGGTTTTTATTTTTAGTGAGATTGGTGTATTTAACTTCGTCCATTAATTTCTTCATTAAGAACATTCCTAAACCTCCACCTCTTCTTTCTTCTTGAATTTGTTTTAGGTTTGGTTCGGGAATTAAACTCGGATCGAACTGACTCCCGTGATCTACAATAGTTATAGAAATTTTTTCTTTTTCCGACTTAACTTTTATTTCCAATTTTCCATTGGCGGAATACGCATATGCGTGTTTAATAATATTCGAACATGCTTCATCAACCGCAAGAACAATTTTATCCGTATTTTTGCTGTTAAGCCCAGCTTGAGCGGACGCATCCCTCACGAATTCTCTTATCGCCGCTAAGTTTTCCGTTTTACTGGAAACTTTTAATTCCTTATTTGAAATTTTCGTGCTCAAGGGTTATTTCAGATCATTAAATTTTTTAATCGCTTCCCCTTCCTCTTTGAAAAACTCATATAGAACGGGAAATCCTAATAGGTCAAAAATGTTAAAGACATCGTCTTTCATATTGGAAAATTTGATATCTCCATTGTTTTCACGCATAGTTTCTACATACGCCATAAAAACGCCCAACCCTGCACTGCTTATGTAAGTTAAGTCGTTGAAATTAACCACGACATTATACTTGCTTCCCCGAATGAGTTTGTTAAACTCGTTTTCCAGTTCGGGAGCAGTGTGGGCATCGAGATATCCTTTTACATCAATTACATTGACTTTCCCAACATTTCTCGTTAAAACGTTGAAGTCTGACATTAAATAACTCCGGCTGGTTTGTTATTAAAATTCCATTTGAACAATATCAGCGTAATATCATCATGCTGCGGCTTATCTTTTGAAAACACAGTAATCTCGCTTAATATTTTATCTGATAATTTATCTAAATCTGAGTTGCAATTTTCTTTAATAATTTTCTCGAATCGGTAAGATCCAAATTCTTCGTTGCTTAAATTTTTTGCTTCTGTTATTCCGTCAGTAAAGAGGGTCAAAATATCGTTATTATTTAATTCAATTTCCATCTCATGTAAATTAGGCTCAAACGCTCTGCCGTCATCTAAAGCTATGCCGATGCCCGCAGGTCTTAAATTCTGAATATGATTATCTCTGCACATCAGCAAAGGAACATGCCCAGCTCTAGCAAAAACCAGCTTCCCTTTTTCAACATCAATAATGCCGTAGATAGCAGTAACAAAATCTTTAGAATCAAGACTTTGTTTAAGAATTTCATTCGCTTTTATTAAAAGTTCCTTTGGACTGCTAATCAGTCTAGCTAAAGATTCAAATACGCCTTTTACTTCCGCCATTATAAAAGCAGCCGGAATACCTTTCCCCGAAACATCTGCTATTACAAACCCAAGTTTGTTGCTGCCGAGATTAAAGAAATCGTAATAGTCACCGCCAACTTCAAGAGCCGGAATAAACAATGCTGAAATTTCTAAATTATCAAACTTAGGAGTACTTAGAGGAAGCAATTTCTTTTGTATTTCCCTTGCAACGTTTAGCTCACTTTCCATTCTTTCATTTTCGATTGACTGCTCCAACAGTTTGGCGTTTTCCATTGCCACTGCTGCATAATCTGCAAAGGCTTCAATTGATTTTAAATCATCCTCATCAAAATTATAGTTTTGTTTTCTACCAGTGAATAAGAAACCATTCGTTATCCCTTGCGCCTTAAGAGGGGCAATAACAACTGCTTTTAATCCGGACTGAATAAGTTGATCTTTCGCTTTCCTTTCAATCATCTCGGCAGTTATCGAAGTTACTTGATTTTCATCGATAGAATCTTCAGAGAGAAGGCATTCGGTAATGGTGTTTGCATCAACAAAACCAATGTTTTTTACCGAATTCAACTCAAATGTTCCGCTTCCGGATTTAGTTACCAGCCATGCAGAATCCGAATTGCAAACGTTGGTTGTTACCGATGTTACCGTATCAGCAAGTTCTTTGAAATCAAAAACCTGTGTAATTAATTTGCTCAAGTCCATTAGTGATGATGCTTCCGCAGCTTTACGATCGAATGCTTCTGCGGTTGGCAAATGGAATAATGTTGTGAAGAATATTACCCCAAAATAAATTGTGCCGTAAATCATCACAAGATTTAGACATAAATGCAGCCCGGGAGAAAAGTTGATGATAACTTTATTTATGAAGCTATTGTCAAAAGTGAGCCCAAAATTAAACCCGAACAACAGCGATAGAATGATGGAAATAATCAGTAAAAACAGTTTTTGCTTTTTTGATAAGAATGCAATCCACGATACTCTTAACGAATTAAGAGAAATTAAAACCAGCGCAACCGAATAAAAAGTGAGATTTGCAAAATTCCATTCGGGATTTGATTTTGCGATGGAACTTGCGAAAAATGCGGCGCTCATAAATATGAGCATTGCGTTAAAATATTTTTGCGGATCTTTTTTCTGTTGAAGAAAAAACAATTCTTTGAAAACCGAAAAAATATAAATCAGCGCGCCTATGAAAACGAAAGAAAGCAGTGTGGTTAAAATAGATGTAATAAAATTCGAAACAGCCGAAAATACATCCTCAATATCAAAAAGACTTGATGACACCGCCACAATAAAGAAAATAACTGCTGCAAGAATACCTGAATTCAAGACAATAGATAAGGGAGAATTTTTTCTCGGCGCAATAAAATCTGTGGCATACAGAAATCCAAAATAAAACTCGGCAAAAACCAAAATTTCGTTTATTGTTTTTAGAATAAATGTATTTGAGACGGGAAAAATAATTTTGAAAACAAATAGCGCTATCGCAATTAAAATTGTGTATTCAAGCTTTCGCTCACTTTTCAAATTGCTAAAAGGGATTTTCATAGCGCAGAATTAATTTGTCTGAATCATAATTAATCAAATTCTTAATTTGTGAAGCGTTATTTGCTCTTGTCTTTCTTGAACTTCTTTATCTGATCTGTTAGGTTTTTAAATTCAACTTTTATGGAAGTATCTCCGGCGCTTATATGAAATACATTTGACAGCGAGTCGATCTTTGCACCGAAATCTGCCCATTCCTCTATTCTCTTTTCAGTGAGTCCGCCGATTGATTTCTCGGATAATTTCTCCAGTCCCTCTAAATTTAATTCAAATGCAAAATTGACCGCTGAATCAAGTTCATGACTGTTAATGCTCATTTTAAAACTTTTTTCCCCATCAGATCCAAAATTGATGTTTAATCCCTTGCTTGGTTTAGTTTTACTTTCTAGAGCCAATATCAAACTATCATATTTAGGCAGAGCGTGCAGTTTAAAATCCATTGCTGGAAGCCATACTTTAGCGGATTTATTATCCATCGTGTATGTTAAATGTTCCATTGCAGGAATGGGTATCTGCTTTATTTTTACGGGAGTTTTAGTGATTCCCTGCTTTAGATCAGATTCATTAGTTGTACATTGTATATTGAGAATTGTATCCTCAGCAATAACAATATAATTTATAAAATCTTTTTTTTCGGATAGCGCAATTTGCTCTTTAATTTTATTACTCTTGCCAGATTCATTTGACGAATAATTTGAAGATTGTAATCCGGACACTTTGCTGCCCAATTCATATATATCTGCGCTAAGAGCTTTCTGAATTAGTCTTAAATCCGCTTTTATTGCCACAGTGTTATCTTCATTCAGTAGAAGCGCATAATCAATTCTTTTCTTATAAGAACCTATTGCAGAATCCAAAATTCGTTTATCTTCATTCGAAGCATTAATCTTTTGTAAAAAACTATCGTAGTTTCTCGTTCCGCTTTTATAAATTATCGGTTCAACGACTACGGACTCATTTCCTCCCAAATCATTCTCAATTCGTAAAGCTCTATTTTGTTCTTTATCGATCGGAATGTTTTTGTAGAGAGCAAAATTAAAAATGTCTTCGTTTGTTAATTCTGTTCTTTCGGAAATTGGCTTAAGATTCTGGGTGTACGCACTTACTAAATCGACAGCTTCGCTTTGTAAATTTTGATAACCATCTTCATTGAGCTTAAAAAAAATCATTAAAGCAATGGTCAGCATAATAAGCGCAATACCTGGAAGCATCTTTCTAATGCTTATCCAGAAGCGATATTTATCCGTGTTTAACATGATCTAGGCTGATAATTCTCTATGATATGGTTCTAAAATAATTTTCAAACTTTCACGCGCTCTAAAAATTCTTGACTTGATAGTCCCGACTTCACAATCCAAACTATCAGCAATTTCTTTATAGCTTAGTCCGTCAATGTCTCGCAATATCAATGGCACTTTCAACTTTTCAGGTAATTTTTCTATCGCCTTTCTCACTAATCTTGGAATATCCATATTTTCGTTGTGTGTTCTAACGGATAACTCATATTCAGAATCCTTTATGGGAGTAAAAATACTTCTCACCCGTTTCTTTCTTAAGTAATCCCGGCACTTATTAACAGTAATTCTGTATAGCCATGTTGTGAATTTTGATTCAAAACGGAAATCCTTGAGTTTATGGAACACACTTATAAAAACATCCTGAGAAATATCGTCCACATAATCCGAGTCACCAAGAGTAAGGTAAATTAGATTCCTCACTTTATCTTTATGCAGATTGATGAGTTTCTCGAAAGCTGCGTCTTCTCCGTCATTATACCGCCGAATTAATTCAAAATCCGGATCTTCGGTATTTAATGATTCAGATTCACTTTGTATGTTGTTTAAACTCATTTCTTAGACGATATTTTATTAGCTAAGTTCCCGAAAGGTGTTTTTCTCAAAGATAAATTTCTTTATTTAATACTAACTAAAAAAGAAATTCAGCTTTATTTTTATAAGTAGATTCAATAACTTGATGACCAATATAATTATTCTTGAATAATTATTCGAAAAATCTTTACCTCATTTTTAGGATTATATGTTAGCCAATTTTATAAATAGAAACTAATTCGGAGTTGTTATGAAGATTAAATCTCGTGAACAATACGGTGCCGTAATTCTTGAATTAAAAGGCAATGTAATGGGAGGACCCGAAGCACAGGAATTTCAAACGCTTCTGCATTCTCTAATTGACGAAAACAAAAAGAATATTGTGGTCGATTTGGCAAACGTTAAATTTATGAATAGCACCGGTCTCGGTATGCTTATCAGCGGGTTTACAACCGTTAAAAACGGCGGGGGCTCATTCAAATTAGCCAATGCAACTGAAAAGATTAATAGTCTTTTGGTTATAACTAAACTGATTACCATTTTCGAGCATTTTAATTCGGTTGATGAAGCTGTAAAAAGTTTCACATAATTATTTTATGATTTTTAATTGCTCCGGAATGTTAACCGGAGCTTTATTTTTCCTGCCTAATTTAATCGGGAGTTTTTAAATGAGTGTGTCTGTTCTTGTTGGGAGTCAATGGGGTGATGAAGGAAAGGGTAAAATTGTTGATATTTTGAGTGACCGTTTCGATATTGTTGCGCGCTATCAAGGCGGCGCAAATGCCGGTCACACAATTCAAATCGGAGAAAAGCAATTTATTCTTCATCTAATCCCCTCGGGCATTCTTCGCGAAAACAAAATCTGCGTTATTGGTAATGGCGTTGTAATTGACCCGCAGGCGCTTCTTGATGAAATTGAATTCTTAGAGAAAAACGATATTAAAATTAAGGGCAGATTATTCATCAGTCAAAATGCTCATCTAATTATGCCTTATCATAAGTTGCTTGATTCAATAAGCGAAAAGGGAACTCAAAAAATCGGGACAACCGGCAGAGGAATTGGTCCTTGCTACATTGATAAATATGCGCGTAAAGGCATAAGAATTATTGATTTGTTGAATAAGAGTGAGCTCGAAAGAAAAATAAGACAAAATCTTGAAGAGAAAAATGTTCTTCTAAAAAAAATTTACGATCACGAAGAGTTGGACGTTGAAAAAATAATTAGTGAATATCTCGCATTTGACGAAGCAATTGATCAGTACATTAAAGACGTTCCCGCATATCTTCATGAACAGATTTCAAAAGGCGCCTCAATTTTACTTGAAGGCGCGCAAGGCGCTTTGCTCGATGTTGATCATGGAACTTACCCCTACGTTACATCCTCGAATCCAACTTCGGGAGGCGCATGCACCGGAACAGGATTGCCGCCGACAAAAATTGATTCAGTAATTGGCATCGTAAAAGCATATACCACAAGGGTAGGATTGGGTCCATTCCCAACTGAATTGACCGATGAAACCGGCGAAAAATTGCGAAGCGTTGGAACCGAGTTTGGGGCAACTACCGGCAGACCAAGAAGATGCGGCTGGTTCGACGCTGTATTAGTTGGATACTCCCGAATAATAAATGGAATTGAGCGTGTTGCAATTACAAAGCTCGATGTATTGAGCGGCTTTGAAGAAATCAAAGTTTGCGTTGGATATAATTACAAAGGAAAACTATTAAAATCATTCCCGACTTCATCAGACATTCTTGAGAATGTTGAACCTATCTACGAAACACTTCCTGGATGGAATACAGACATTACTGATGTTAAAGATTATGATTCTCTTCCTAAGCAGGCAAAGGACTACCTTGGATTTATCTCTGAAAAGAGCGGATTTGAAATAAGCATTATATCCATTGGTCCAAGAAGAAGCCAAACAATTCAATTATAGGACAGATATTATCATTTCTTTCAGAACAGAACTTTGTTAATTTATGGCTATAGAAGTTTTGGGATAAGTTGAATTAATTAATTGGATACCGACTATGAAAATGAGCGGCGGACCTGCCTCCTTACATATCAAATTATTTTTGCTTTCTATCGGACTTTTTATTGCGGTTGGCACTTTAATTTATACTCAATCATTAGTTAATCGACTTCAAAAAAGAGAAAAGCAAACCGTTGAATTATTTGCCAGCAGTTTGGAATATGTTGCAAACCCAAAATTAACCGATATTGATTTTACTTTTCATCTCGATGTGATAAAGAAAATCGATTTCCCATTAATTTTAACAGATGCCAACGATGTTTTTACTCTTTCGAATTTAGGCGGTGGAATCCGTAACCTTGAAATAGATTCAACGCTCAGCGAATCTGAAAAGATTGAATTCATTAAAGGAAAAATTGAAGAACTAAGAGCGCTGCACCCTCCTATTCCGGTAATGTATGATGATGCTATTCTACTGAATAAAATATATTACGGCGATTCGGAGCTAGTGAGTAATTTAAGGTATTACCCGTATCTGCAGATTATTTTCGCGTTGATATTTATTCTAATTTCGTATATAAGTTTCAGCTACCTTAAAAAAAACGAACAGAGCAACATCTGGGTTGGTATGTCAAAAGAAACCGCCCATCAATTGGGAACCCCAATTTCAAGTTTGATGGGATGGAACGAGATTTTAAAACTAAATCATACGAATGCCGACAAGGTAATTGATATTTCCGGCGAAATTGATGATGATTTAATTAGACTGAATAAAATTGCAAATCGTTTTTCAAAAATTGGTTCAAAGCCGGAATTGAAAGAGCAAAATGTATACGATGTAATTTCCAAAGTAATCGAATATTTTCAAAGACGTATTCCAAATTTTTCCAATAAAGTCAATCTAACTCTTGAAGGAAATACTTCTTCACATGCAAAATTGAATATTGATTTATTTGAATGGGTGATTGAAAATCTTATTAAAAATGCTCTTGATGCAATTGAAAAGAAAGACGGATTTATTAAAGTTGTGATACACGATTCTTCCAAGTCAATCTACATTGAAGTTATTGACAATGGTAAAGGAATTGAGGCTAAAAGGCGAAAAGATGTATTCCGACCAGGATACAGCACTAAGAGAAGGGGTTGGGGTTTAGGATTAAGTCTAAGCCGCAGAATAATCGCTGATTACCATAAAGGGAGAATTTTTGTTAGACATTCCTCGCTGGAAGAAGGTACTACTTTTCAAATTACTCTCCGGAAAGAAAAATAATTTTCAAATAGCCGCGATAAAATCTCTGCAATTATTGAATCAGATGCAATGGAATCGTCTTAGACACTCTTTTTCGGTACAGTATTCGTATATTTGCGGTCTGTTAATTCAGCATATATGGAGGAGTTTTGTCATCATATTCTAAAAGACCTTCGTGGGATGAATATTTCTTAAAAGTAGCAATGCTCGTTTCCGAAAGAGCAACCTGCCCGAGAATGCATTGCGGATGCGTACTTGTAAAGGATAAGCAAATATTAGCAACCGGTTACAACGGTTCTATTCCTGGCGACGATCATTGCGAAGATGCAGGCTGTAAAGTTGTTGATAATCATTGTATTCGTACAATTCATGCAGAAATGAATGCAATTCTTCAATGTTCATCGCACGGTGTAAACACAAATGGAGCGATGGCTTACATAACCAATATGCCTTGTACTAATTGCTCAAAATCTTTGATTGCAGCAGGGATTAAGGAAATCTATATATTCACCGATTATCATGATACTCTTGCTGAGGAATTTTTTCAAATTGCTGGAGTTAAAATAAATCGATTACCGATTCCTGATAAAATAATAAGTTACGATTTAGAGAGTTTTTCATCTGTTGTGAAAAAGTGACAACACCATATTTTCGGAAATTGTAGACGGTTTTATGTATTTTTGCAGACACTTGTGGGTAAGGTTAGCATGAATTGGGATAAAAATAATTTTAAAAAATATTTTAAACCCGAGAATTTCTTTAATAGAGATCTCTCGTGGGTTGAATTTAATAGACGCGTAATTAATGAGGCTTTTGTTGAAGACCTTCCGCTGTTGGATAAAATAAAATTTATTTCAATTTTCTTCTCGAACCTCGATGAATTTTACATGATTAGAGTTTCCGGTATAAAGGAGCAAATTCGCGCGAAAATTATTGATCCTAAGATTGATGGATTAACGCCGAACGAAGAACTAAGAAAAATTGAAACGGAAATACAGCCTCTCCTCACTAAAATTTATGACTATTGGAATAATTATATAATACCCAATCTCGCCATAAATCAAATCTATATAACAAAATTTGATGAATTGAGTGAAGATGAGCAAGATGTATTAACAAATTACTTTCACGAAGAAATTTTTCCCGTTCTAACTCCTCTCGCTTTCGATCCAGGCAGACCATTCCCATACATCTCAAATCTGAGTTTGAGTTTTGCAATTCTGGTTAAAAAACCGAACGGCGAAAGACATTTTGCACGAGTAAAGATTCCTACTATACTTCCAAGGCTGCTAAGAATAGATAATATTGTTCCTCCCCAAAAATGTAATGGGGAGTCTTGTGTAAAATACATTTGGCTTGATGATTTAATTAAGCAGAATTTGCAAATATTATTCCCCGGCAATGAAATTCTAAGCGCCCATAAATTTAGGATTACGAGAAACACAGATTTGGAAATTCAGGAAGATGAAGCAGATGATTTGCTTGAAATGATTGAGGAGAATATTAAGCAAAGGAAATTCGGTTCTGTTGTTAGACTGGAAGTAGAAAAAGATATGCCAAATTTCATGCTGGAAACTTTGACTGAAAACCTTCAAATCAGTAAGCAGGCAATTCACATAATTAATGGGCCATTGGGATTGAGTCAGGCTATGGAACTGTACGGTCTTCCTCTCCATCATCTTAAGGAGAAAGCTTTTCATCCCATTACGCCGGATGTTTTTGCAGATGACAACAATCTTTTCACTCTGATTAAAAAGAAAGATATTCTGCTTCACCACCCGTTTCATTCGTTTACTCCTGTTATTGATTTTATCAAGCAAGCTTCAAATGATCCTGATGTGTTGGCAATTAAACAGACCTTGTACAGAGTGGGATCAAATTCCCCGATAATTAGATATTTGATTGAAGCTGCAGAGAGAAAAATACAGGTTGCAGTCTTAGTGGAACTTAAAGCTCGGTTCGATGAAGAAAACAATATTTACTGGGCGCGCGAACTTGAAAAAGCCGGCGTTCACGTTGTTTACGGATTAGTCGGGTTAAAAACTCACTCCAAAATGACTCTTGTTGTGCGTAAAGAAAGCGACGGCGTTAAGCGCTATGTGCATTTGGGAACCGGAAACTATAATGCTTCCACCGCAAAACTTTACACAGATATTGGATTATTTACTGCCGATAAGAAATTATGCGCAGATGTTTCTGAACTATTTAATTTCTTGACCGGATACTCTGAGCAAAAAAAATACAGAGAATTGTTCGTTGCTCCGATTAACATTAGAGAATCATTCCTCGATTTAATTTATAATGAAATTGAACACGTTAATAATGGAAATCCATCTCACATTATTTTTAAATTGAATTCTCTAGTTGATCCGACATTAATCGCGGCTTTATATGATGCTTCTAATGCGGGTGTTAAAATTGATTTAATTGTTCGCGGCGTTTGCTGCCTTGTTCCGGAGGTTCCGGGCTTAAGTGATAATATAAAAGTGAGGAGCATTGTCGGTAGATTCCTCGAGCACTCAAGAATTTTTTACTTCTCTAATAATGGAGATGAAAAGATATTTTTGAGCAGCGCCGATTTAATGCAGAGAAATTTAGATAGAAGAGTTGAAACGGTTTTTCCTGTTTATGATAAAGACATTTTAAATTACATTAAGGAAACCATTTTGCATCCTTCTCTTCTGGATAATGTTAAATCAAGAATACTTCTGCCCAATGGAAGATTTGTGAATAACCATTCTGTTTATACTGAAAATAAAGTCTCTTCGCAGGAATGGCTGATGGATTTTGTGTATAAAAATAATCCGAAATTCGAAACAGAAAGATCCTAAGCCAAAAGCATCCAAATTTGAGCTACAAAAAAGCAGAGGACTATTCCCATTACAATTGGCAGAAACGTAGAAAGCATTGTCCACTTTAGGCTTCCTGTCTCTTTATAAATCGTATAAATTGTTGTTGAACACGGATTATGCAATAGACTGAACAGCATTAAATTTATACCGGTTAAAGTCGTCCATCCCCCGGCTATTAAAATATCTGCAGTTGCATTTACAGAATCCAGCTCAAACATAACTCCGCTTCCCCGTCCAATACCAAATATTTCGGAACTCATAACCGTGAGCATCAATATTGTAGGTATAACAATTTCGTTTGCCGGTATCGCAATTATATAAGCAAGAAGAATAACTCCATTCAATCCAAGCAGCAGCCCAAGAGGGTTTGACCAGCTAATAAAATGCTCAGCCAAACTTATATCGCTAATAGTAATATTAGAAACAAGCCAAATAACCATTCCCGCAGGAATTGCAAAAACAATTGCCCGCCAAAGCACAAAAATTGTTCTATCGATTAAAGATGTGTAAAGAGTTCGAAGAATTCTCGGAGGGCGGTATGGAGGTAATTCTAAACTGAATGCTGAGGCTTCTCCTTTCAAAACGGATTTGGATAATCCCCATGAAACAACAAGACTCATAACTATTCCGAACACTGCAACAAAAACAACCGCTCCCGCAGAGGCGAAACCTGCTAAATGCGCCGGCACTAGCGAACCAATAAAAATTGATGCAATTAAAATCTGTGTGGGCCACCTTCCGTTACATAAGGCAAAATTATTAGTAATAATTGCAATTATTCTTTCGCGCGGACTATCAATAATTCTTGCGGCAATAACTCCGGCGGCATTACATCCAAATCCCATGCTCATAGAAAGAGCTTGTTTTCCGTGCGCTCCTGCTCTTTTGAACAGATTATCCATATTAAAAGCAACCCTAGGCAGATATCCAAAATCTTCGAGTAATGTGAAGATGGGGAAAAATATTGCCATTGGCGGAAGCATAACGCTTATAACCCACGCCATAGCTAAATACATTCCATCTAATAAAAGCCCGTCAATCCACCATGCTAAACCGATGTTCGCAGATAAAGATTTTAAAACGGGGTGAACTGAATCAATAAGTAAAGAAGCTAACATTGATGATGGATAATTTGCGCCTTCAATTGTAAGCCAAAATACTAAAGCAAGCAGCGCAAACATAATCGGAAAACCAAGCCATCTGCTGGTTACCAGTCTATCAACAAATCTATCGAAAGTTGGAACTTGCTCCCTGTTTTCTGAAGTAACATTTTTATCCGCTATTTTGGCTGCATCAGCGTAAATCGATTCGATAATAGAATCGTGAACATTATCGCCTATTTCCCATCTTAATTCGTTTGCAGTATTAATAATTTTATCGAATTTAGTCATATTTATTCCTGAACAAGAATTGGCTCTTTCCCCATTTCACTTTGAATTATTTTGCCCAAATCTCCGCTTGTTACGGCGTCAATAATGCTTTGATCTCCTTCTAAAAGCCGCAGTGCAACCCACCTGCTGTTAGGAATATTTGGATACGATTCAGACAATTGAGCGCTAATTTTATTTACTGCGTTTTCAACATTTGCAGGTAAGTTTTTAAAGCGGTACGCCTTGCATTTATAAACCCCTTTCGCAACTTGATCAACGTAATTCAGTAATTCGGGCATGCCAACTTTTTGTCTAGCTTCTGCAGGAACAACCGGGATTCCCAAATCTCGGGAAAGCGCTCTAACGTCAATTTTCAATTTATATCTTCTAACTTCATCCATCAGATTCAAACATAAAACCGCTCTATCGGTAATTTCTAAAACTTGAAGAACCAAGTTGAGATTTCTTTCAAGTCTTGTTGCATCGACAACAATAATCGTAACATCGGGCTGCCCAAAAAGAATAAAGTCCCGCGCAACCTGCTCATCTGTGCTTGTGGAAAGAAGCGAATATGTACCCGGTAGATCAACCAGTTTATACCTACTGTCGTTATAAGCAAATCCGCCTTCTGCGCGCGAAACTGTTTTACCTGGCCAATTGCCAGTGTGCTGCCTTAATCCGGTAAGATTATTGAACACTGTACTTTTACCCGTATTTGGATTTCCAGCTAGAGCAATTACATAATTAAAATTAGCCATATCAATCCCAAGCTTTTTGAGATTTTGGATATTATGCGCCGGACAGGTTTCGCAATTTGTGTTTTGTGCCATCGTTTAGCCTAACTATCTTGTCTAATAAAGATTTGATTGGATTGAAGTTTTCGTAATGCAACCAGCGCACCGCGAATATTATAAGCTACCGGATCTTTTCCAACGCTTTCCATGATAGGTACGATTATCGTTCCTGGAACAATTCCTAAATCCATCAGTCTCCTTCTCTGCTGCCCCCGAATTTGCTTCGAAATACTTTCAACAATAACCGAATCGCCCACTTTAACTTCCGCCAGCGTTGATTGTGAAGCAGTAATTTTTTCTTGAGATTCAAAACTAATCTCAGCAGAAATTTTTGAAGCTTCCGGAAGAGTTATGGTTTTTAATCTTCCGCCAATATTTAATTCGATTGCGTCGTTAGCAATATTTTCAATAAAAACATTTTGATCAACGTACAATCCTGCATCAACTAGCTTTGAATAAACTGCGGACGGTTCATCTTCTATATGAACAATCTTAACGCTTTCCTTCTCGCTAAAAGAAGTCAATGGCTTACCCCTGTCGCCAAGTATGTTGCCTTCACTTGAAGGAATTGGATCGCCGTGCGGATCAAAAATAGGATTACCAATTCGTGATGCCAATTCCTCGGCATCTGCTTCGCTTAAAATGTGCTCAATTTTTTCAGCTTGGGTATGCCATTCTTTCTCGTCTACACCGGTTTGATCGGCGAGGTACATTTCCCAGAGACGGTGAATTCTAATTATTTTCAGGGCATAGCTTCGTCCGCTTTCGGTTAAACTAATTGATCGCTTTAACGGATGAATCAATCCCAAATTCATTAGCTTGTGCGCGATGTTATGAGCAACTTCGCTTCCGATAGAAAGACATCCGGCAATGCTGTCAATGGTGCAGTCTACTTTTCGGTTTTCATAATCGTAAATGTGCTTTAATGAATCTTCCAAAAGAATGCGGGAGTTATCGAGCTTCTTTTTTTTGAAATAATTGATCAATCCCCTATCCGGCCAGAATACCAACATTGCGGCAACAATTATAACTATTCCAATTATCAAATTTACTAGCGCTGTATTCATATTGTTTTTCGTGAATAATACTGTTTTTTAGTCAAAGTAATAAGAATTTAAAAAATCTGAGATCACAAAGTTCTATAAAAATTCTTATATGATAGTTCATAATTAAGAACAATCTCATTTCTATTTATGATAAACATAACCACGCATTTCTTTAATAGCAAGCTATCGTTGGGAAATGAACACGTCTCGAATTTATTTTTTGGACTTCGTGTCTTCTTTTGGCTATTTTTGAAATGAAACCGTTAATTAAAGAAGAAAACATGAGATTAATTGCAGCAATCAATGCTATCCATGAATAATTTTCTTAATTTTGCTTTTCAAAACAAAAGGATTTTTAATGAGTAATATTACCACGGATCGAATTCTTGAAGCCTTAAAAAAAGTGGACGATCCCGATCTGCATAAAGATTTAGTAACGCTAAACATGGTTAAAAATATAAAAATCGATGGAACAAATGTTTCCGTTGACATACAACTAACAACTCCGGCTTGCCCTTTAAAAGATGAAATTCAGAATGATTGCATTGCGGCATTAAAGAACGATATTCCGGAAATAACAGAACTAAATGTGAATATGACTTCAAACGTGGTTTCGCATTCTAATGAAAGAAAAAATGCAATTCTACCGGGAGTTAAAAATACAATTGCTGTGGCAAGCGGCAAAGGCGGTGTTGGTAAAAGCACAGTTGCTGTAAATCTTGCGATAGCTCTTGCATCTCAGGGCGCTACAGTCGGTTTAATTGACGCAGATATCTACGGACCAAGTATACCGTTAATGTTTGGACTGACCGAAAAACCAAAAATCTATCAAGATCCAAATACCGGAAAAATGATTCCTTTAGAAAAATTCGGCGTTAAATTAATGTCGATTGGATTTTTAATCGAAGACGATGCGCCTGTTATCTGGCGAGGACCAATGGCAAGCGGCGCAGTTAAGCAGTTTATGACTGATATTAATTGGGGAGACTTGGATTATCTGGTTTTTGATTTGCCTCCTGGAACGGGCGACATTCAACTTACATTAGTTCAGACTATACCCTTGACCGGAGCAATAATAGTTACTACACCGCAGGATGTTTCGTTAATTGACGCAAAAAAGGGATTAAAAATGTTTAATCGGGTTAACGTTCCGGTCTTTGGAATTATTGAGAATATGAGCTATTTCATCGCGCCCGATACAGGAAATAGATACGATATTTTTAGTTCCGGCGGCGGAGAAAGATTGGCTAATGAATTAAACGTGAAATTCCTCGGTGGTATTCCCATTGATTCGAGAATTAGAGAAGGCGGAGATTTGGGGCGCCCTATTGTAGACGCTTTCCCTTCATCGGCAGAATCAAAGAAAATTAAAGAGATTAGTCAAAATCTCGCTGCCGAAATTAGCATTGTGAATAGCACGACAGTTAGCCCTAAAATTGAAATTGTTTTAGATAACTAATAAAATAGAATTAGGAAATGAAATGAGCGAATCAATCAATGAACAAGTTGAAAATGCTTTAGAAACAATTCGCCCCTATCTTCAAGCGGATGGCGGAGATGTTGAACTTGTAAATGTTACTAGTGAAGGAATTGTTGAAGTCCGATTAAAAGGAGCTTGTGTTGGATGCCCAATGTCTCAAATGACTTTGCGGGCAGGTGTGGAACGCGCGCTCATCCGCGAAGTTCCGGGAATTAGAAGAGTTGAATCGGTATAATTGAATTTATTTAAAATATAGTGTGAGTCTTCGATGCGAAAAAAAGTTATTGCTGGGAATTGGAAAATGAATTTGAATCTTAGCGATTCAATCAAATTAGTTTCTCAAATTAAAAATGGTTTGTCAGAAAATGACAATGTGGATGTAATAGTCTGTCCTCCGTTCACTTCCTTGGAAACGGTTTATACTTTAGTTAAAGATTCTCCTGTAAAGTTGGGCGCTCAAAACGTTCACTTTGAAAAAAGCGGCGCTTTCACCGGAGAAATTTCCACTGAAATGCTAAAAAGTGTTGGATGCGAATATGCGATTGTGGGACATTCCGAAAGGCGCACAATTTTTAATGAATCCGATGAAACTATTAACAAGAAGAATAAAGCCGTTCTCACAGACGGTCTTAAACTAATCTTTTGTGTTGGTGAAACCCTTGATGAGAGAGAAAAAGGAATTACTCAAAAGGTAATTGAGACACAAATAAAAGGCGGTCTGGCTGGAATTAATGAGAACGATTTGAAAAATATTATTATTGCATACGAACCCGTTTGGGCAATCGGCACTGGCAAAACTGCGTCTCCAGAGCAAGCACAGGAAATTCATAAGTTTATTCGTTCTCTTATTGAAAAATTGTATTCAGCATCCGCTTCTAACGATTTGGTGATTCAATATGGCGGCAGCGTTAAACCGAATAATGCCGTAGAATTATTGTCACAAGAGGATATTGATGGAGCGCTTGTTGGCGGCGCTTGCTTAGATTCAGCTTCATTTTTAGAAATAATTAAAGCGGCTTATTAAGATTTGATTGCCCCGATATTTTCGGGGTACTTCTTAATTTTTAGCAAAGAAGACAAAATTTTTCCTCTTTTCGAATAAGTTGCATTATTATGTTGTGATCTGATAAAAATTCTTTTAAGTTGTTGTAAAATCAAGGTTTACATACTTCCATTTAATTGATTTGCCCTCCTTTTTTTAGTATATTTGCAATCTTTATTTCCAATATTTTCATGAAGGATAAGTTGAAAAACTTGAAGTTTTTTGCACTAATTGCATGCCTAATCTCATTTCAATCATTTTCTGCTCAAATTAAGTTCAAGCAGCTTCTGCCGAATCAAAATCTGGAATATTACAATTCGTTTCTTAATCGCTCCGAAACTCGAAAAATTATATCGTTAAACAGCAATTGGAAAGTTTATCCCGAAGATAATCCTTCACAAAAGGTTGAAATTGCGATCCCTTCTTCTTTTGTTTCAAGCGAATCTATTATTTACGAGAGTTCGTTCAACATAATTGGAGATGGAACTGATAACTCAGTTTACCGTTTGAACATTTTGGGAATCAACAATCAAGCGGAAATTTTTCTAAATGATTTTTCGATAAATAGAAATAGCGCCAGCAGCGTTCCCTATCTTGTTTATCTACCTCAGGAATTGTTAATCTTTGGCGGCGAAAACATTCTTAAAATCAAAGTTTCTTATGAATTAGATTCCGAGACAACCATTCCATTTGCCCAGAGATTTTTATTTCCAAAATCATTCGGCGGTATAACAAAGGAAATATTCCTTGAAATTATGCCTCCAATTTCTATCATTATCGCTTCGGTTGACGCTCAATTCGATAATCTTTTTTCTTCTGCTAAGCTAAACGCTAAAATTGATTTGATGAAAAATTCTTCTGAGGAATTCAAAATTCACCAGGGAGAAAAAATTGAGTTGGAAATAAAAGTAACTGACCCGAATAATAACGAAGTGAGCCGCACTAAATTAGCGTTGGCAAATATTGAGAAAAAATTAAACGTCCCAATTGAAATTAAGAATCCGGAGCTTTGGTCTCCGGAATCACCCAAATCTTATTCGGTCACAGTGGCTTTACTTGCAAATGGGAATAAGGTTGATGAATACACTAAAAGTTTTCCGCTTTATTCCATTACTTTGGGCGATCAATTAAAATTAAACGGCAAGAATTTCGAGATAAGTGGAACTACATATTACACTTCTCTTAGCGATGATAAGTATTTAGCCGATTTGAATGATTTACTCGATGATTTGAGTTTAATTAAAAGAACGGGTTTTAACACTGTTCGATTTGCAAAAGATTATCCGCATCCGGTGGCTCTTGAAATGTGCCGTAATCTTGGTTTGTTCGCGCTAATAGAACTTCCCTTAAATTCACTGCCCGAATCATTTATCCAAAATGGGAATTTTGCAGATAGATTTTCAAAGTTAGCTGAGACTTTTGTTAAAGAGTACAATAGCTATAGTTCTGTTCTTGCAATAGGACTTGGCAGCTCATTCATTCCTGATTCCGAATTCCACATGAGATTTCTTGAAACTGCTGCCAACAACTTTAAGGAATTAACTTCAAAACCTGTTTATGCATCTTTTGCGGGAAGACCAAATTCTGAATGCGGACTCGATTTGTACGGAATTGAGTTGTATGCAGATGAGTTGCAAATAAACGAAAGTGAAAGTAATATCGGCGCTTCCAAGATTTTTATTAGCGAGGCAAGTTATCCTCTTTTTCACGGGAGTATGAGCGGATATTTACATGCGAACTCACCGGAAGCGCAGGCAAAGTATTTCGAAAATACTTTTGATTTCAGCAGAAAGAATAAAATTGCCGGAGTCGTAATCAATTCATTATTCGATTACTCCGGAGATTTTAAATCTTTGTACGCCGGCTATAATGAAAATCAACATTACTCTTTGGGCGTTTTGTCAAAAGGTAAAAACACCAACAATATTTCTTACAAAGTTCTTCAAAGTAAATTGAATCACGGTTCGCGTGTAGCAATTCCAATCGGAACTAAGATTGATGATTCACCCATCTTTTTTGTAATGACGGGATTGATACTTGCCATAGCGATGGGGTTGCTCATTAATTCTAAAAAGAAATTCAGAGAAGACGCAACGCGAGCTCTTATTAGACCTTATAATTTTTTTGCAGATATCCGCGATCTTAGAATTCTATCAGGGTTTCATACAAACGCTTTGATGTTAATACTTGCAGGTGCGCATGGGCTTTTACTAATAAATGTACTGTACTTTCTAAAAAATAATATCCTATTAGAAAAAATTATTATATCGTTTGATTTGCCATGGTTAATCAATTTGGTATCGTTTTTGTCTTGGAATCCTGTAGAAGCGTTCATTTATCTCAGTGTTGCTACGGCATGCTTATTTTTTATTATTAGTTTGACGCTTAAGATCGCTTCCTTTTTTACGAAGACTAAGGTGTTATTCTCGAACATTTATTACATGGTAATTTGGTCATTTTTACCTCTTACAATATTACTCCCTATTAAACTAGTTCTATATAAGATTCTGATCGCAGATACCATAAATCTCTATATCTATATTTTTTTGGTGGTCTACTTTATCTGGCTTGTGCAGAGAATTATAAAAGGGATTTATGTGATTTTCGATATTTCCCGATCAACAGCATATTTTTACACAATCGGATTTTTAGTGATTTTGTTTAGCGGTTTACTCCTTTATTTCCAACTAGAGAGTTCAACGCTTTCATTCATAATTACTGCATATAAACAATATCAATTTATTTAAGGGATAATTCTTGTATCTATCGAAGTTAGAAATATTCGGTTTCAAATCGTTTGCCAATAAAACAGTAATAAATTTTACTAAAGGAATTACAGGAATTGTTGGTCCCAATGGATGCGGAAAAACCAATATAGTGGATGGAATTCGCTGGTGTCTCGGTGAGCAGAAGAGCAGCACGCTTCGCAGCGATAAAATGGAAAACGTGATCTTCAACGGAACGCGTAATAAAAAACCAATGGGCATGTCGGAAGTTTCACTAACTCTTGTGAATGACCAGGGCGTATTGCCGACGGAATATTCTGAAGTTACAATTACTCGAAGAATTTTCCGCTCCGGCGAAAGTGAATATCTTTTAAATAAAAATGTATGCCGCCTAAAGGACATAACAAATTTGTTTATGGATACCGGAATGGGCACAAATGCTTATTCTGTGATCGAATTAAAAATGATTGAAACCATCCTCAGCAATAAAGCAGAAGAGCGCAGATACATGTTTGAGGAAGCGGCTGGCGTTAATAAATACAAACTTCGAAGACGATTATCATTAAAAAAACTTGATGACGTGAAATCCGATCTTGTCCGCGTTAACGATATCATCGCCGAGGTAGAAAAGAATGTGCGCTCTTTAAGCCGTCAAGCAAAAAGAGCCGATAAATATAATCAACTCCAATCTGCGCTTAGAGAAAAGGAGCTGGATTTAGCCGAAAGAGAATATGCAAATTCAACTCGCAGTAAAATAGTGCTTGATGAAAAACATACTTCATTTGCAGAAAGAAAAAATTTAATCGATTCCGAAATCAGAAATCTTGAAATGAATCTGATAGAATTTAGAGATAAAATAACAGAAATAGAATCCCGCCTAAAAAGCAAGCGGTACGAAATTTCAAAAGAGACTGAAAAACTTCATAATGTTCAAAAGAATATCTCTGTTACCGAAGAAAGGGAAAAAGCCTTACAGCGCAATATTGAGAAATATCGTGAAGATCTTTCTGAATTAAACGATCAATTGCAGGAAACAGATCAATCTATTGATATTGCAAAAACCGATATAGATAAGATCAAGGTTCAGATAGAAGAAAAAAAGAATGACATCTCTTCGGAATTATCTGTAATCGAAACAAAGAAAAATTCATTTGAAGAGCAAAGAGAAGTTTTAAAATCTAAGAATGAAGAAGCTATTGAAATACACAAACTTATCAACTCACAGGAAAATAACTTAAACGGTTTATCAAAATCAGTTGATAAAACTAATAATGAAATCGTTACACTAGATTCAATAATTCAGAAAACCACTGATAATATTGCCAAAACTGTTGGTTATTTGGAGGATTTAAGTAATGAAAGAGATGCGATAAGAACGAAGATCGAGGAAACAGAAACATTATATTCTAAAAAAATCGCTGAGAAAGAGGCATTCGAAAAAAAGCTTACTTCGCTTAAAGATAAAGAACTAGAAGAAAAAGGCGTTTTAACGAATCTTAAGAACAAGATTGAATTGCTCCAAACAATGATTACAAATTTGGAGGGCGTTTCTAAAGGCTCAAAAGTTCTTATTGAAAATGACGACTGGACTAACAAGGACAAAATATTATTCGCGGATGTCGGCGATACGGAAGAAAAATTTAAGTTTGCTCTCGAAGCCGGATTATCAAAAGTTCTTAATAATCTTTTGATTGAAAATTTTGACGACCTTAAAAAGGCAATCAACTATTTAAAAGAAAATGACCTCGGCAAAGCTTCATTTTATTTACTGCAACATTCCAATTTGAACAGCAAAACGCTTCCCGAAAAAATTTACGATTACTCTTTGAGTAGAAAGGCAGAGAGGATTGCCAAGGAAGAAGGATTTTTAGGCTGGTCGCACGAATTTGTTAAATGCGCCGAAAAATGGAAGCCCTATTTCAAAAAAGTTTTAGCCAGAACTGCTGTTGCAAAAGATATTGATTCTGCATTGAGGCTCATCAGTAAATATCCTCGCTTTACTTTTACTACACTCGATGGAGATTTAATTCAGAACGACGGTAAAGTTGAAGCGGGTTCCTCTCCAAAGTTGGACGAAACATTATTCGGCAGAAAGCAGCATCTGGAAAGTTTGATAAAAGAATATCCTTCTTACGAAGCAAATCTTAGAAAACTTTCGGAGTTGATAGAGGAAACAGAAGAAAAACTTTCTTCCATTGATTTGAAGGTAATTTCCGATCAAGGCAAGGTGCTGCTTAATGAGTTTAATAATATTGAGAAGCAGATATCTCAATTAGAATTTGAGAAAACTAAGTACTCGGAATTCATTAGCGAAACTCAAGGAAAAATTAATCAGTTAGTTGCTGAAGCTAATCATACCAATAAAGAAATTGAGTCCTTAAAAGCGTTAATCGATGAAAACACAATACTAAAAGAAAAATCTAATAATAAGCTTCACGAAATTGAAACCAAGCTTAAAGAAATTGAAACCGAATACAACGTCGCGTTATCCGAGAACAACAGAAAAGAACTTGAGTTGGAAAGACTAAAAGGCAGTTTGACTAACACAGAAAATTCTATTATACGCGCAGAAGAAAATAAAGTTAAAACTATTCTAACAATCGAACGCCGTGAAAAGGACATACAATCTACTGAGGAAGAACTGCTTACAATTAAAAATCTTCTTGAGGAATACCAGATTGATTATGATGAAGTATATTCCGTAAGGCAGGCGTTAGCCGATGAAGAAAAAATTATTAACACAGCTTTGGATTCACTTAAACAGGAAGCCGCTAAATACGAAAAGGAATTAAACAATCATCGAAACGAACGACAGGATATTTCTGACCAGCTTCATGAAGTTGATATAAAATTGAATCAGCTTTCGATGAAAGTTGAGAACCTTCTGAATCACATTAAAGAAGAGTATGCGATTGAGTTGGAACTGAAGGCGTTTGATGATTTGGATGCGTTTAATTTTATTGATAATACCGGAGAAGTCCAGAACCTGAAGCACGAACTGAAATCTCTGGGTCCAATAAATCTTTTAGCTTACTCCGAGTTTGAAGAAGAACAGGAGCGGTTTGAATTTCTACAGAAACAGCGTGACGATTTGGTTGTATCTGAAAGGGATTTAATAAAAACTATACACGAAATAAATAACACCGCACAGGAATTGTTCATCGATACTTTTCAGAAGATCAGAGAAAATTTTATTAATATTTTCCGCACTCTTTTTGATCCCGGCGATGAAGCGGATTTACTACTTCAAGAGGATGTTGACCCGCTTGAAGCAAAAATTGAAATACTCGCAAAACCAAAAGGTAAAAGACCAACATCTATTGAGCTGCTTTCAGGAGGCGAAAAAACGCTGACTGCAACCGCTTTGCTCTTTGCGATTTACTTAGTTAAGCCCAGTCCATTCTGTATCCTTGATGAAGTTGACGCTCCTCTCGACGATGCGAATATTGATAGGTTTACCAAACTGCTGGGAGAATTTAGTAACAACACTCAGTTCATTATTGTAACACACAATAAAAGAACGATGAATTCAGCAGAGAATATGTACGGCGTTACAATGCAGGAAGAAGGTATTTCTAAACTTGCCGCCGTTCAATTCAACGATTCAATTAAAATCGAAAGTTAGATGACGAAACATAAGTTGAAAATATTTATTGATTTTGATGGTACGATTACGAAGAAAGACGTAGGTGAAGAAATAATTTTAAATTTTGGAGATCCCGAAAAAGCATTCAAACTGATTGAGCTTTGGATGGCGGATAAACTTAATTCCGGAGAGCTTTGGTTAAAGCTGTACGAAACTATAAAAAGTCTCGATGAAATTGAATTCAACAAATTCCTTAACTCATTTGAGATTGACGATTACTTCCAAGACTTTATTTCTTTCTGTAAAGAAAACGATTTAGAGGTTGTTGTTTTAAGCGATGGATTTGATTATTACATCTCCAGAATTCTGTTCAACTCGAAATTGGACGATTTACCGGCTTACAGTAATAAATTGAAAATTAATTATCCGTCAGATTTTAGTTTGGAATTTCCTCACTCGGATTCAGAATGTACACAGTGCGCTAACTGCAAGAGAAATCATATAATAAATAATAGCTCGGAGGATGATTTCACTATTTACATCGGTGATGGATATTCCGATAAATGCCCTGCGCAGTTTACGGATTACATTTTTGCCAAGCGCTCTTTGCTCAAGTTTTGTGATGCGAATAGAATTTCCTACTTCCCTTTCAATAATTTTAAAGATGTTATGGAAAGAGTAAACAGTTTAGTAAACAAAAAAAGATTGAAAAAACGGCATCAAGCCGAACTTAAAAGGAGAAAAGTTTATGCTCAGGGATAATCCCACATTCGATAGAATCAGACGTAAGATATTCAAATATAGAAGTTACACTCCAATTCCAATATTAATTGTAGCAGTAGGTTTTCAAGAAGCTACCGCAACATCACTAATTGTTGGTTTTGCTATTGCAGTTTTGGGTGAATTAATTCGAATGACTGGAGTCGCATACGCAGGTAGTTTCACTCGCACCGTCAATCCGGACAAATGCGATGTTTTAATTGTAAATGGTCATTTTGGAATTGTTCGCAATCCATTGTATGTAGGCAATATTATAATCTACTTGGGAATAGGCTTGATGTCGAATGCGTTTTTCCCATACTTTTTGATCGCCGCATTTTTCTATTTCATTATTCAGTACACACTGATTGTTTCTATGGAAGAAGATCATCTTCTTTCTAAACACGGAGATAAATTCCAGCGTTATCTAAATTCGGTGAACAGATGGCTGCCGAAATTCAAAGTTTATTCCGATCCTGAAATAGAGAAAGCAACGTATAATTTTAAGCGCGGGTTTAAATCGGAAATAAGAACTATTCAAGCGCTGCTGGCTGTTGCCCTTATTATTACCATTTTATATTGGATTTAATTGAGTTGAATAAAATTATGATTATAGCCGGAGAAGCATCCGGCGATTTACACGGCGCAGCGTTAATTGCCGCGTTAAAAAATATTAAACCACAGCTTTTATTTTATGGAGTCGGCGGCGATAATATGATTAACGAAGGATTGATGCCTCAGTTTCATATTCGCGACCTGGCTTTTCTGGGATTTGCTGAAGTAATTAAGCATCTCCCATTTATAAGAAAAGCGCAAAAAAAGTTGCTTGCAATAATTCAGAAGGAAGATATTCCGACTTTGGTTTTGATTGATTATCCGGGTTTCAATCTTAACTTCGCAAAAAGAGCAAGGCGCTTAGGCGTAAATATTGTTTATTATATTTCACCGCAAATTTGGGCTTGGGGAAGAGGAAGAGTAAAAAAGATACAGGAACGCGTTGATAAAATGCTGGTAGTTTTCCCTTTTGAAAAGGATTTTTATGAGTCATTCGGAGTTGATGTAACTTACGTTGGTCATCCTCTTGTTGAAATTATTGAGAACTATAAATCCATAGATAAAGATGAATTAGTTAAGATGTATAGTTTAGATAGTGAAAAAGGATTTTTGCTTTTAATGCCGGGAAGCAGAAAACACGAGATTGAAAAAATCTTTCCCGCAGCTTTAGATGCTGCAAAAAGACTTGCACAGAAATTTAATTTGCAGATTGTTGTTCCCTGCGCTCAGAATATTGATGAAAGTATTTTTAGTAATCATGCTGACGGAAAGAACTTTACAGTTGTTAGAAATAATGTGTATGATTTCATGAAGTATTCAAAATTTGGAATGATAAAGTCAGGCACTTCTACGCTGGAAGCAGCTATATTCGGGCTTCCGTTTGTAGTTATATACAAGACAACGGATTTAACATATAGAATTGGGAAGTTTCTTGTTAAAATAAAACATTTAGCGATGCCGAATATTATTGCGGATAGATACATTGTAAAAGAGTTTATTCAAGACGAGTTGCGTTCCGATAAGATATTTAATTATTGCGCAGTCTTGATGGGCAATGAAGTAGAACTTAATAAAATGAAAAAAGAGCTGAGCTTGATTAAGGCGGCATTGGGAACGACAGGCGCGTCTAAAAAGGCAGCCGAAGAAATAGTAGTGTTTTCAAATGAAGGTTAAAAGTTTCAAGAAAAAATTATTGAGAAAATTAGGTAATGCGTTTTTAAATACCGCCGCTAATGTTCTTTGTAAATCGATTAAAATCGAAATTGTTAATAAAAATGTTTTAGATGAACTTGAAAAGGCAGGCAAAAATTTTATAGCCGCTTTTTGGCATGGTAAAATGTTTATTCCTTGGTTCGTGTTAAGAGGACACAATCCCGCTGCTCTAGTTAGCAAGAGCAAAGACGGGGAACTTTTATCTAATTTACTTGAGAAATGGAATTACAAATTAATTCGCGGATCTAGCCGAGATGGCGGCAAAGATGCTTTGGAAGAAGCTGTTGATGAAGCTGAAAAAGGTTTTACAATTGTATTTACTCCCGATGGTCCCACGGGACCGATTTATAAAATGAAAGCGGGCGCTGTTGTTGCGGCAAAAAAGGCCAATATTCCTCTTGTTCTAATTGGCGCTGGTTATAGTAAAAAACGAATTTTGAAGAGTTGGGATAAATTTGAACTCCCAAGCTTTTTTTCAAATTGCAGAATTATCTTCTCGGAACCAATTATTGTCGACAGTTCTCTAAGTCGGGAACAAGTGTCTGAAATAATTTTAGAATGCGAAGAAGAATTGATTAAACTAAACTCGGAAGCGGAAAACTTTGCTTAATTTTATAAAAATATTATTGTCGCCCTTGGTGGTTGTGTATGGAACAATTATCAATATCAGGAACTGGATGTTTGATAACGGTTGCTTTAAAGCAAAGCGCGTAAATGCAAAAGTTATTTCAATAGGCAATATTACATTGGGCGGTTCGGGAAAAACTCCTACTACTGTTTATCTTTCCGCACTTTTAAAAAATTCAGGCAGAAAAGTTGGAGTGCTAAGCCGCGGTTACGGCAGAAATACAAAAGGATATAAACTAATTTCAGACGGCGAAACTATTTTTCAAAATGTTAATGATGCCGGCGATGAAATTTATTTGGTTGCCGATGAATGCAAAGTTCCCGCTGCCGTTAGCGAACGTCGAGCTTCTGGAGCAAAAAAGTTTTTGAAGGATGTTGACCTTGAAGTTATTGTACTTGACGACGCATATCAGCACCGCTGGATTCATCGGGATTTAGACATACTAATTTTTGAACAAAACTTTTTAATTAAATCCGGCAGTATTGAACAGAAGCTGCTTCCTCTTGGTTTCCTCAGAGAGCAGTTTAGCGGAGTTGACCGAGCAGACATCGTTTTGATTAATCGCAAGTTTTCGGAGAAAAAGGAATTGCCCAAAAAATTCCAGAGGATGCTGCAGAATAAAAAAGTCTTTCACGCGTATTATGATGTTAATGCAATTTATGATGTTAAGACTCACGAAAAGTTTAATATAATGGATTTTCATGGACAAAAAAGTTTGGTTGTTTGCGGTATTGCCAGACCTAAGTCATTCCTGCGAGTTCTGGAAAATCACAATATTGATGCAACGAACAAGATGATAATGCCGGATCATAAAGAGTATACTTCAAAGGAGATTCAGAAAATTAGAAAACAATTTTATGATACAAATGCCTATTCAGTTTTAACCACACAGAAAGATGCGGTTAAACTCACCAACTATTCATTGGACATGGATGATATTGATATTTACTATTTGAAAATTGATTTGGTAATAGAAAAAGAAGATGAGTTCAAATCAGAAGTTTTTAAAATTTTTAATTAACACAAATAATTAATTTAATTACTTGGAGGTAGCTTAATGGCTAAACAAAAGACACCAAAATATGTCTATTTCTTCGGAGGCAAAAAAGCCGACGGAAGAGCAGACATGAAAAATTTACTCGGTGGTAAGGGAGCTAACCTGGCGGAAATGATTAATATCGGAATTCCGGTGCCCGCTGGTTTTACAATTACCACAGATGTTTGTACGTATTACTATGATAATAAGAAACAATATCCAACAGAATTGCAGAAGCAAGTTCTCGTTTCTCTTAAGAATGTTGAAAAAGAAATGGGCGCAAAATTTGGAGATTCTGTTAATCCGCTTCTCGTTTCTGTTCGTTCCGGTTCGCGCGCATCTATGCCCGGAATGATGGACACAATATTGAACTTAGGATTAAACGATATTACTGTTGAAGCATTAATTAAGAAAACGAATAATCCCCGTTTCGCTTATGATTCTTACAGAAGATTCGTTCAGATGTATGGAGACGTTGTTCTTGGGCTTCAACCAAAAGATAAACACGACCGCGATCCTTTTGAAATAATTATCGAGAAGAAAAAGAAAGCCAAGAAAGTTGAATTCGATACAGAATTAACTGCAGAAGATTTGAAAGACTTAGTAGAGCAGTTCAAAAAAGAAATCAAGAATAAAACTGGAAATGATTTCCCTTCAGACCCAATGGAACAACTTTGGGGAGCAGTTGGCGCAGTTTTACGGTCATGGCAAAATGAAAGAGCTATTGTTTACAGAAAATTAAACAGTATTCCTGTTGAATGGGGAACTGCCGTAAACATTCAATCTATGGTTTTCGGAAACATGGGTGAAGATTCCGGCACCGGAGTTGCGTTTACAAGAGATCCGGCTACAGGCGAAAATATTTTCTACGGAGAATATCTTTTTAACGCTCAGGGCGAGGATGTTGTTGCCGGCACAAGAACTCCTTTGCAGATTGAGCGTCTTGAAAAAGACGATAAAAAAGTATACAAAGAATTAATGCATTACAGATCAATTCTTGAAAAGCATTATAAAGATATGATGGATATTGAGTTTACTATTCAGCAGGGAAAGCTTTGGATGCTTCAATGCCGCGTTGGAAAGAGAACAGGTTTTGCATCAATTAAAATTGCAGTCGATATGGTTCGTCAAAAACTAATCACAAAAGAAGAAGCGATTTTAAGAACGCAGCCAGATCAATTAAACCAGCTTCTAAGACCAATCTTTGACATTAAAGAAAAAATGAAAGCAATCGAGAGCGGATCACTGTTGACTAAAGGATTAAATGCTGGTCCGGGTGCCGCTTCGGGTAAAGTTGCATTTTCAGCGCACGATGCCGAAGTTATGGCTGCCAAAGGCGATACGGTTATTCTCGTTAGAATTGAAACTTCTCCGGAAGACATCAAAGGAATGAACGCTGCTGAAGGCATTTTAACAGCTAAAGGTGGAATGACTTCTCATGCGGCATTAGTTGCACGTCAGATGGGTAAAGTTTGCGTTGCCGGCGCTGGCGCACTTGATATCGATTACCAAAAGGGTACAATGAAAGTAGCTGGTCACCCTGCCGTAATTAAAGAAGGCGATTACATTTCAATCGATGGAACTACCGGTGAAATTATTCTTGGTCAAATTCAAACCAAACCATCGGAAGTTGTTCAGGTTCTCATCACGAAAGAACTCGATCCAAAAAAATCTAAAGTTTATTCGACTTATAAAGATTTAATGAACTGGGCAGACAACATTCGCCAAATGAAGGTTCGAACAAATGCAGATCAACCTGATCAAGCGCAAAATGCAATCGAATTCGGAGCGGAAGGCATTGGTCTTTGCAGAACAGAGCACATGTTTTTCGGTGGAGACAGAATTCTTGCCATTCGCGAAATGATTCTTTCCGACACTGAGGAAGGGAGAAAAAAAGCGCTTGCAAAACTTCTTCCGTCACAAAGAGAAGACTTTGCGGGTATCTTTGAAGTAATGAAAGGTAATCCGGTTACAATACGTACACTTGATCCGCCATTGCATGAATTTTTACCTCATACAAACGAAGAAATTAAAGAGCTTGCTGATATTCTAAATATTTCCGTTAAGCAGGTAAAGAACAAAATTAATTCGCTGCATGAATTTAATCCAATGCTTGGTTTTAGAGGCTGCCGCTTAGGTATCGCATATCCTGAAATTACTGAAATGCAGGCGCGGGCAATTTTTGAAGCTGCAGTTGACGTTGCAAAAAAAGGAATCAAAGTGTATCCGGAAATCATGATTCCGCTCGTGAGTCACGTTAAAGAACTTAAACTTCAGGAAGAATTAGTAAGAAAAGTTGCCGACCAGGTTTTTGCTGAAAAGGGCAAGAAGGTCAACTACTTAGTTGGAACTATGATTGAACTTCCAAGAGCTGCGTTAACTGCTAACGAAATAGCTCAGGTTGCCGAATTTTTTAGTTTCGGAACCAATGATTTAACTCAAACAACTTTTGGTCTTTCCAGAGACGATGCCGGTAAATTCTTACCTTTATACGTTGAAAATGAAATACTACCAAAAGATCCATTCGAAGCTCTCGATCAAACAGGCGTTGGTCAATTAGTTGAGATGGGAACAGTAAAAGGAAGATCTGTAAAACCTGATTTGAAAGTTGGTATCTGCGGCGAACACGGCGGCGAACCTTCTTCGGTTGAATTCTGTCATAGAATAGGTCTGGACTATGTAAGCTGTTCACCTTTTAGAGTTCCAATTGCAAGAATGGCTGCGGCAAGAGCTGCTCTGCTTTATCCAAGAAAAGTAAAATCAGTAAATTCAGTAAAATCAAAAAAAACAAAAAAGAAATAATATTACACCGGCGGCTTAAACCCCGCCGGTATTTAATCAACAACTTAAAGCAACAACATAGTTGATAAAGGAGAGTAAATGAAACTTTCTGAATTTAGATATAATCTGCCAAAAACTGCTATCGCAAGATTTCCCGCGGATCCTAGAGATTCTGCAAAAATGATGGTATTGGATCGCAAAACTGAAAACGTTGAACATAAAGTTTTCTCTGATGTGATCGATTACATGAACAAGGGAGACGTGCTTGTAGTTAATGAATCAAAAGTGATGCAGGCAAGATTATTCGGAAAAAAAGAGAGGACAAACGCAAAAATAGAAGTATTTGTTTTGCGTGAACTCAATAGAGAAGAAAATATATGGGATGTAATTGTTGATCCCGCAAGAAAAGTTAGAATAGGAAACAGAATTTATTTTAACGATAAACTTTGGTGCGAAGTTATTGATAATACAACTTCACGCGGAAGAACTGTAAGATTTAACGAGGACGCCGGCGATATCTACAAAGCTATTGAAAAAATTGGTCACACTCCTCTGCCGCCCTACATTAGACGCGAAGCAACTGCAGACGATAGAGAAAAATACCAGACAGTTTATGCAACTACCGACGGATCTGTTGCAGCCCCAACTGCAGGACTACATTTCACCCCAGAACTTTTGAAAGAGATAAAGAAAAAAGGAGTGAAGATCGCAACCGTAACTCTTCACATAGGGTTGGGAACGTTTAGACCCGTTGAAGTTGAAGATCTTACAAAACATAAAATGGATTCTGAATTTTTCGAAATAAATGAGGAGTCTGCTCAAGCAATTAATACTGCATTAGAGAAAAAGAAAAATGTTTTTATTGTGGGAACGAGCGCTTGTAGAGCTGTAGAAAGCAGCGTTACATCGGAAGGATTTGCGAAAGCCAATTACGGATGGACTGACAAATTTATTTTCCCTGCGTATGAATTTAAAATAACTAAAAAGCTTATAACCAATTTTCATGCACCGGAATCTACTTTACTTATGCTTGCTGCGGCGTTTGGCGGTTATGATTTTGTTATGAAGGCTTACAGAAAAGCTCTGAAAGAAAAATATAAAATGCTTAGCTATGGCGATGCCATGCTTATAATTTAATATGAAAGTTACAGCGGTTATACCGTCCGGCGGAATAGGAAAAAGAATTAATTCATCCTTACCCAAACAGTATATTCAAATTAAGGGGAAAGAATTAATTGCCTATACTCTGCAAATATTTAATGCGTCAATTCACGTTGATGAAATAGTAATTGCAGCGGCGCCGGAATATTTTGAACTGCTGAGCGATATTAAATCTAAGTATGGTTTCAATAAAATTATTAAAGTTGTTTCAGGCGGAAAAGAGAGACAGGATTCTGTTTATAATGCCCTGTCTTCAATTTCTGCACACTCCGAAGATTTGATTGTTGTACACGATGCAGCCCGCCCAATACTGCCGGCTTCGGTACTCGAAAATGCAATTGCTACTGCAAAAAAACACGGGGCAGTTGTCTCTGCAATAAAAGCAAGCGACACTCTGTTGAAGGGTAATCAGACTGTAGAATCATATCTGGATAGAAACGATATTTATTATGTTCAAACACCTCAGGTTTTTAAGTTCGGACTGTTGCATGAAGCTATGAAGAAAGCCAATCTTGAAAATTTTATTGGGACTGATGAATCTATGCTGGTTCATAATTATGGACACAAAGTAGTAATTGTTGACGGTTCTCCGATTAATATTAAGGTGACTAACAATGAGGACCTTGAAATAATAAAATTGCTTTTGTGAGATATGGCAATTGCTATTGAATCTGAGGGATATTATTTCTAACTTTACCAAAAATAATGGGATAATAATATGTTGAATCTTTTAGTCATTGCTTTTTTATCATATCTGGTTGGATCAATTCCCTCAAGTATAATCGTAAGTAAGATTGTTAAAGGAATTGACATTCGTGAGCACGGCAGCGGCAATGCTGGCGGTTCAAACGTATTCCGCGTTATGGGCTGGAAGTACGGCGTATTAGTTCTGGTATTAGATGCTCTTAAAGGCGCTCTTGCCGTAGTATTAATTGCAAGACTTTATTTTGGCGATTTCCCTTTCGCCAACGCTACTCCGTTTGATGATTTTACTTTAGTTCAAATAATTGCAGGATTGATGGCGGTTCTCGGACATATCTGGACAATCTTCGCGGGATTCAAAGGCGGAAAAGGAATTGCCACAGCTTTGGGTTTTCTAATTACAATTATTACAATAGACATGCTTTTAGCGCTTGCGGTTTTTTTAATTGTAGTCTCGATATCAAAATACATTTCACTTGGGTCAATAAGCGCGGCACTTTCAATTCCTTTGATTTTAGTTATCCGTGAAAATGTATTCAACGTTGATATTACCGGATATTATACGATTCTGCCTTTTTCAATTGTTATTGCCCTTTTAGTTATTTTTACTCATCGTGCAAACATCAGCCGGCTCTTTAAAGGAGCAGAAAATCAATTAACTTTTTCTAAAAAGAAAAGCTGAGGAAAATGAAAGTTTCGGTATTAGGCGCGGGAAGCTGGGGAACGACGCTGGCAATTTTGCTGAGTCTTAACGGTAATTCAGTTACTATGTGGGAATTCAGAAAAGCCTATGCGAAAACTTTAAACAAAACCCGCGAAAATAAAATTTTTCTACCCGGCGTTAAAATTCCAGACGACATAGTTATTACCCACGATCTTGACGAAGCTATTACGGATAAGCATTTTATTATTATTGCTGTTCCAACCCAATTTATAAGGGGCGTGTTAAAGCAGTTTAGTAGAAAAAATTTTCACAACACTACTTTTGTCAGCGTATCAAAAGGAATCGAAAAGAATTCGCTTCTAACAGTTTCCCAGATTATTAAAGATGAACTGCCCGACTTGGCTGATTCCAATATTGGAGTCCTTTCTGGTCCAAGTCACGCTGAAGAAGTTAGTAGAAAAATTCCGACCGCAGTTGTTGCAGCTTCCAACGATATGAACACAGCCAAGCAGATTCAATCTATTTTTATGACTTCTTATTTCAGAGTTTATCACTCAGATGATTTACTTGGAGTTGAGTTTGGCGGAGCGTTAAAAAACGTGATTGCAATTGGTGCGGGAATTGTTGACGGCGCAAAATTCGGAGATAATACAAAAGCGGCAATAATGACCAGAGGCATTGCTGAAATATCGCGACTCGGAATTGCATTGGGCGCTAAGCCTCTTACATTTTCCGGCTTATCCGGAATGGGCGATTTAATTGTTACCTGCATGAGCAAGCATAGCAGAAATAGATTTGTCGGCGAGCAAATCGGTTCCGGAAAAACATTAAAACAAGTCCTTGCAAAGATGGATATGGTTGCCGAAGGTGTTGAAACTTGTAAATCGGTTCACGATTTAGCGGCTAAAAATTTAGTGGATGTGCCGATCTGCGATGCTGTTTACGAAATTTTATTTGACGAGGTCGACCCTATAAAAGCAACATTCAATTTGATGACGCGTGAAATTAAAACCGAACATTAATTTCTTTCTACCTTTGTTCACATTTCTTATTTTGCCTCCGTTATTTAAAATATTATTATGTCGAAATCAATTCTAGAATCCGTTCAATATTTAAAATCCGTTGGACCAAAAAGAGCTAAGCTTTTTAGTGAAATTGGAATAAATACAATCTATGACCTATTGTTCTACTTCCCCAAAAGATATATCGACCGCTCCACAATTCTTGATTCAAAAAAAGTTCGGGAATACATTTCTAAAGGTTATACAGGCGAAATAACTATAATCGGTAAAGTGATTGATACCTCTTCGATCTCTTATGGACGAAAAAGAATTTTCAAAGTCACGCTATCAGATCCAACGGGTAAATTCGAGCTAGTTTGGTTTCAAGGAATAAAATATTTCAAGGATGTATTTCAAATAGATCAATTCTACGCCGTTTCATCCAAGCCGGTAATTTCCAAATACAACCATCTTCAATTTATGCACCCGGATTTTGACCGTATTGTTGATGAAGAAAATTATAATTTCCTTAATACCGGAAAAATCATTCCCTTTTATACTATCCCGCAAAAAATAAAAAACAAATCCATTGGGGAATTGGGCATACGTAAAATAATCGGCGCCGCTGTTGAAATTTATTCCGATTCCATTGCGGATACGATTCCGAACTTCATTTTGAAGAAGTATGATTTGATGGAACTCCCTGAAACAATTAAAACCATGCATTTGCCTTCTTCTTACGAGATGCTTAAGAAAGCGCAGAAGAGGCTGAAATTCGAGGAGTTATTTTTTATTCAAATACTCGTTGCTCTAAGAAGAAAAAAAATTTTTAGTAAAAAGAAGGATAAGCCTTTTACAACAAATGCCGATTTAATAAAGAAGTTTTTGCATTGTTTGCCTTATGAACTTACTAAAGATCAAAAGAAAGTGCTTAAGGAGATTAGAAGTGATTTAGAAAGCCGTGTCCCGATGAATCGTCTTTTACAGGGTGACGTTGGAAGCGGGAAAACACTTGTTGCTCTGATAGCCATGCTGATTACAATTGGGAATGGATATCAAGCTGCTTTGATGGTTCCAACAGAAATATTGGCTTCCCAGCATTGCAGAACTTTCAAGAATTTCCTCAAAGATTTTGATATTGAAGTAATTGATGTAACAGGAAGCAATTCTTCACGTGAAAGAAAATCAGCGCTGCAAAAACTCAAGAGCGAAGCCAAACTGATTGTAATCGGAACTCATGCTTTATTCGAAGAGAAAATTGAATTCATGAATCTTGGCTTGGTTGTAATAGATGAGCAGCATCGATTTGGAGTTGCGCAGAGAGGAAGGCTGATTGATAAAGGAATAACTCAAAATGTTTTAGTGATGACAGCTACGCCAATACCCCGCACTCTTGCAATGACCGTCTACGGGGAATTGGATGTATCCATTATTGAAAACAAACCCGGCGGCATATTGCCCATTAAAACTGTTTACCGCAAGGACAATAAGCTTGATTCAATATATAAATTTATTGGAGAGGAAATTGACAAAGGAAGACAGTGCTACATCGTTTATCCTCTAATTGAGGAAAGTGAGAAAATTGATCTTAAAGCGGCTGAAATTTATTATGAAAAATTGAAGAATTATTTTTCAAAGAATATTACCGTAGGACTTCTTCACGGAAAAATGAATGCCGATGAAAAAGACTCTGTGATGAGTGAGTTTGCTGAGGGGAAAATAAATGTATTAATCTCAACAACCGTAATTGAAGTCGGAATTGATGTGCCAAACGCAAGCATAATACTAATCAACGATGCGGATAGATTTGGACTTGCGCAGCTTCATCAACTTAGAGGACGAGTAGGCAGAGGTGAAGCGCACTCATACTGCATTCTTATGTCCAAATATGAATTAGGTAAATCGATAGATTTTTCTAGTGAAGATTTCGAATATCTTTCTAACGCAGAGATTGAGCGGAACAAAGCATCCATTAGGCTGGCAGCTATGGTTAAGTTTGGTAGTGGTTTTGATCTTTCCGAGATTGACTTAAAGCTTAGAGGACCGGGTAATATTTTCGGATCGCAGCAAAGCGGACTTCCGGAATTAATATTTGCAGACATTATACACGATTATGATTTACTGGTTTTGGCAAGAGCAGAAGCGCAAGTGATAATTGAATCTGACCCGCAGCTAAAAAAAGAAGAAAATTTTTCAATAAAGAAAAATTTAATCGCTTGCTATTCGGAGAATATAAAACTCTCCAACATAGCATGAATAAAGACCCATATTAGTTTTATAAAATTATTTTTTTTAATAACATGATTATTTTCATAATTGATTTTGCATATATTTGTGGCAATAAATTTTGAAATAATTATATTGCATAAAAAATTTTGGAGCGTATTATTTTCCCTTTTCCCTTAAATAAAAAATTGAAGGTTGCTTTAACTTACAATATAAAACCAGAAGAAAAAGACCCCTCTTTACTTAACTCAACGAAAGTCAATAAAGATGAACTTGATGATATGTTTGCCGAATGGGATACATGGGAAACTATAAATGCCTTACGCGATGCTCTCGCTTTGTATAATGAAGTTGTATTGATAGAAGCAGATAACAATGCTTTTGAAAACCTGAAACGTGAAAAACCTGATATAGTTTTTAATGTTGCGGAAGGGCTATTAGGAACCAGTAGAGAAGCTCAAATACCTGCAATGCTCGATTTCCTAAATATACCCTATACCGGATCTGACCCGTGGACTCTGACTACATGTTTGAATAAAGGACGCGCGAAGGAAGTACTTACGCACTACAATATCCCTAATCCAAAATTTAAGGTTATCAAAAAAGTCGAAGATTTCATTCCATCGGAGTTTAATTTTCCAATTTTTATAAAGCCAATAAGTGAAGGTTCCAGCAAAGGAATATATAACAGATCTTTAGTTACATCTCCGGAACAGGTAAATGGCACAATTGAGAATATGCTGTCGCAATATAAACAGGACTTGCTGGTAGAAGAATATCTGCCAGGTAAAGAATTTACTGTTGCTATTCTTGGGAATAATACAGAGGCAGAAGTGCTTCCAATAATAGAAATGGATTTTACCGCTCTCCCCGAAGGTGTGAATCCATTTTACTCTTACGAAGCCAAGTGGATATTAGACGCGCCCAACAATCCTTTGGACATCTATATTTGCCCCGCTAATATTGAGCAGCAATTAACTGAGAAAATTGAAGAAACTGCTTTGAGAACTTATCATGCTCTGGACTGTAAAGATTGGAGCAGAATTGATATGAGGCTCGACTCCAGCGGTATTCCGAATATAATTGAAATTAATCCATTGCCGGGTGTGCTTCCCGATCCAAGAAATAACTCCAGTTATCCTAAAGCGGCAAGAGCGCGCGGTTTATCATACGATGAAGTAATAAACAGCGTATTAGCTGCCGCTTTGAAACGACATAAATTGATATGATCTACGATAAAAAAATATTGATTTGTTATAACGAGCCGGCTTCCCCTTACGAAAATTATCTTGGCAAATCTGTCGGGAAAGACGAAAAGAAAATTGACCTTTCCGAGAGTGAGTTCATGAATACACTCATCACCATTGAGGATGAACTTAAAAGAAAATTTAATGATGTTGCTTCTCTTGGATTCAATGGAAATTTTGTTCAAAGTATTGATGCACTCCGAAAGATTAAGCCTGATATAATTTTTAATTTTGTTGAGTCGATTGAAGGACACTCTAATTTCGAAAGTTACGTTACCGGTGTTTTTGATATGCTTGAATTCGAGTACACCGGAAACAATACATTGTGCTTGGGAAATTGCTTGAATAAAATAAGAACCAAACACATCTTAAGAGCAGAAGGCGTTCCAACTCCTGATTATTTGGAAATCCTTTTTGGCGCCCAGTTAAAAAATTTGACGGTGAATTTAGAATTTCCCTTAATTGCCAAACTTGCAACTGAAGACGCTAGTATTGGTATTTCCGAATTTTCCGTTGTATCAAATCATGACGAACTGATAAAGCATGTTGAATTTTTATTTTCTAATTATTCTCAGAACGTAATATTGGAAGAATATATTTCCGGCAGAGAATTAAATGTAGCTATACTTGGCGATGAGATATTGGAGATATCGGAAATAAGTTTTAAAGGACTTCCTGCAGGGCTACCGTCAATTGTTACTTACGAAGCAAAGTGGGCTGCCGGCAGTGTCTATTATAATTTCAGCAATCCAGTTTGCCCCGCTCCTTTAAAAAGAAATATTAGAAATAAAATTGAGGACATCGCAATAAAATCTTTTAATGCGTTAGGCTGCAGAGACTACGGCAGAGTGGATATAAGATTAACAGACGATGGAAATCCATTCGTGATTGAAGTCAACCCAAATCCGGATATCAGTTTAGATTCTGGTTTTGTCCGCGCTGCTTCTGCAGCCGGCTTAAGTTATTTGGAACTTTTAGAAAGACTCGCTCATTTCGTTTATAGACGGATCAATAATGATCAGAAAAATTAAACCGGACGACAAAAAAGAATTAGTTAATATCTTAGAAAGAGTAACTCAATTCAGCGACTTAGAAAAAGATACTGCAATTGAACTAATTGATGAATCGATTTTTAACGCTGATAGCGGGTACTACAATACATTTGTTTATGAAGAGAATGGTTCAATATTAGGATATCATTGCACCGGACCGAGAGCGCTAACTGACGGCGTTTTTGATATGTACTGGATTGTTGTTGATCCTACAATTCGGGCAAAAGGAATAGGGGCAAAACTTCTTGCACATTCGGAGGAATTTGTACTGCAAAGTAAAGGACGACTTTTATTAGCAGAAACTTCTTCTCTACCCATATATGAGAATGCGAGAAAATTTTATATTAAAAATAATTTCGTAGTTTTGGCAGAGATAAAAGATTTTTATAAAATAGGTGATGATCTCGTCATCTTCGGTAAATACTTAACAACGTAAAGGGCTTCACATGGAATTATGGCAACAAATGATTCGCGATAGTGTCCATTCGGTTGATCAATTGGTTGATAGATTTCAAATTGAGCGGTCTGATGCTGAAAAGCTTAGCCAATTTTTTCAAGCGCGAATTAATCCTTACTACCTCAATCTTATTAGATATAAAGGCGATCCAATCTGGAATCAATGCGTTCCGGATAATATAGAACTTGAAGATATTTTGGGTGTTGAAGATCCTCTTCGTGAGGATGAAATGAGCCCTGTTCCGAATATCACACACCGTTACCCCGATAGATGTTTATTCCTGGTAACCAGCCAGTGCGGTATGTATTGCCGTTTCTGTACGAGAAAGCGTAAAGTTGGAAATTCCGATAAGATTTCAATGAAGCAGTTAGAATCTGCATTTAAGTATATTGAAGATCATAAAGAGATTCGCGACGTTATTCTTTCCGGCGGTGATCCATTAATGCTTACAGACTACCTGCTCGAAAGAATTTTGAAACGTCTTCGGGAAATACAGCACGTTGAAATTATTCGTCTAGGAACAAAAATGCCCTGCGTGCTTCCGCAAAGAATTACTCCCAAGCTTTGTGATATGATAAAAAAATATCACCCGATTTATGTTAATACGCATTTCAATCATCCTTGGGAAATTACGAAGGAAAGCACCAAAGCGTGTGTAATGCTTATTGATGCGGGCTGTCCGGTTAATAACCAGGCAGTATTAATGCGGGGAGTTAATGACAACGCCGACACAATTAAAGAACTGTTGTTAGAGCTTTTGAAAATCCGTGTGAGACCCTACTATCTATTTATGGCAGATGAAACTAAAGGAGCTTCTCACTTCAGAACTACTGTTCAGGAAGGCATTGACATCATGGATAAACTGCGGGGACACGTTAGCGGTTTAGCAATTCCTCATTTTGTTATTGATGCGCCGGGCGGGGGCGGAAAAATTCCTATACTACCGGATTATGTTCTTCACAGAGATAGCGAAAAGATTATTCTTAGAAATTATAAACACGATCACTTTGTGTATCACGAAGCAAAAACCAAAAGATTTTTTACATTGAGTGAAGAAAACCAGCCAAAAGTTGATTTAGTTAATAAAAGCAACGGCGAATCAAAAAACAATGGTGATGGTAAAAAAGAGGAACAGATAGACGTAACAAATCTCGTGTTCGAAAAGAATTAAACTTATTATTGGAGCAATATTTTAGGGCTTCTCCATTACATTGCGTGATTGAAAGCCCTTTCGTTTTTTAATCATGACTCATTTACTAATAAGTATGTTCACAATATCTTCTTCTAAACTAATTTCCGGCGATTCAATAATTCTACCGATTTCAATTTCATTTTGATATAAAATGATTGTCGGCACTAGTTCTATATTTAATCCTGAAACTTCATCTTCAAGCCCGAGTTTTTTCCTATCCACACTAATCAAAGTAACTTTGTCTTTTGGATAATCAACTGAGTCCAGAATCTTGTAAATCCTCGGAACTTCTCTCCGGCTGTCGCTACACCACGTTCCTAAAACTATTTTAATTTCGGTGTGCCTTAAATTCTCCACCACCAAATCAATAGATGCTGTGTCTACAGAATACAAATTATATTCGTCATCAAACCACTTGGAATATAAGGAGTCTGTAAACGCCTCTCTATTACAATAACCGGTTAGAATTTCTTTCCCAGATTTTTCATCAAATGTTTTTTGATTCATAATTTGTCCGATAAACACAATGGGCAATATTAAAATAAATGTAATTATCTTCATGTTATTCTCTAATTATTGTTTTCGTTTTGACTTCGTACATCGAGCCCCCAGTAAAGTTTTCTTCTAAGGATTTCAAAATAACCGGTGGATTTTGCATGCACTAACTTAATGGGATGCTCGCTTTTATAGATACAAACTTTTAGAGGAGGCTCGTAATAGTGAACCCGTTGTCCATCGCAATTTACTTGAATACTGGAATGCTGAGAGTTTATTAATATTTCAAGTTTCTGCTCGCTAGAAATAACCAAAGGCCGAATATTAAGTGTGTGGGGAGCTAGCGGACTCAGCGCAATGGCTTTTGTTGTGGGCGTAATGATCGGTCCGCCTGTTGAGAGCGAATAGCCAGTTGAGCCTGTTGGCGTGGCTACAATTATGCCATCCGCCATAAATGTTGTTACATAATCATCGTCAACATTAACAACGAGTTCAATCATTTTGGGCCAGCCGCCTTTGTCAATAACAAAATCATTTATAGCAAACAAGATATTGTTCTTGTCATCATTCACATAGGCATTTAATGACATCCTTTCTTCTATCTCATAATTCCCTGCTCTTAAATCAGAGAACAGTTGATCAATTCCCTGCAATTCAAATTCGGCAAGAAATCCCAGTTTGCCAAAGTTTAGTCCTAGAAGCGGTGTATTGTAATTTCGAGCTTCATAAGCTGTAGAGAGCATTGTTCCATCACCGCCGATAGATATTATCAAATCACTTTCTTTGAAAATAATATCATGAGAGCAAATGACTGATTCATCAAAATGTGATCCGAGATTCGAATCAATTTTTAATATAGAATCGCTGATAAAAAAAGGGAACGAATTCTGCCCAAGTTTCTCTGTAACTAATTTTACAACATCCAGAATATCATCCTTGGTGGTATTGGGGATTATACCAATTGTCATATCAAAGCCTTTATATATATAATCGATTAATCTCTGAATTGAAGCTCGTACAATTTTTTATAAATGCCGGTCTCATCTTCTAATAGTTCATCATGCTTACCCGATTGAACGATTTTACCTTTGTCTAACACAATTATTCTATCGGAGTTTCTTATTGTACTCAATCGATGCGCGATGACAAATGTAGTTCGCTCTTTCATTAATCTTTCAATTGCTTCTTGAACAAGAACTTCCGATTCATTATCGAGTGCAGAGGTTGCCTCATCAAATATCATTATTGGCGGGTTCTTTAACAAAGCTCTCGCAATCGATAAACGCTGCCGCTGTCCGCCGGAAAGTTTTGTTCCTCTTTCTCCAATTATCGTATCGTATCCGTTAGTCAAATCCTTAATAAAATTGTGCGCATTGGCAATTCTGGCTACCTTCTCAATTTCTAACTGTGGATGGTCCTTTAATCCATAAGCTATATTATTTCTAACGGTCTCATTAAAAAGAACAGTTTCCTGAGTAACAATTCCAAGATGCTTTCTTAAATTTTCCAATGTGATGTTTCTAATGTTTATTCCATCTATTAATATTTCACCGGAGGTTGGATCGAAGAAACGCGGAATTAAATCTACAAGTGTGGTTTTACCCGCACCGCTGCTGCCAACAAGAGCTATTATCTCGCCTTTGTTCGCAGTAAAATTAATGTCTTCCAAAATCAATTCTTCAGAATCATCGTAATGGAAATAAACATCTTTGAACTCAAAAGTAGAATTGAATTCCTCAAACGCAATAGGATTCGCTGGATTTTTAATATTTGGTTCGGTGTCAAGCAGATCAAATATTCTCTCACCCGAGGCAATAGATTCCTGGATTTTGTTATTAAGAGTACTCATTGATTTCATCGGCGGCATCATCTGAAAAATCGCAAATAGGAATCCCATAAACTCACTTGCTCTAAGTTCGTTATTAACGAGTACAAGACTGCTTCCATAAAATATTATTACTACTCCGATCGAAACGCTAATAAATTCCGTAAATGGGCTCGATAAATTTGCGATGCGAATTCTTTTTATGGTAGATTTAAAATATTTTAAGTTCTGCCCGGTAAATTTCTCTTCTTCGAATTTTTCCATTCCAAACGCTTTAACAACCTTAACGCCGCTGATTGTCTCGTGTAAAGTCGTTACGATTTCAGCCATCGTTTCTTGAATCCGCCTGCTCTGCTTTCTTAGTTTTTTACCGATTACATAAATCATAGAAATTGAAATGGGAAGTATTAAAAACGAGACTATCGTCAAATGCCAGCTTATATTCACAGCTATTAAGAAGAACACAATTATTGTTATTGGATCCTTTGAAAAACTATGAAATATAGCCGTGATGCTACCTTGCACGATTGTAATATCATTAATAATTCTTGAGATCAGGTTGCCGGTTTTTTCTTTCTTGAAAAATCCCATAGGCAGTTTATTTAGATGCTTGTAAGCTGCATCTCTTAAATCCTTTATAACACCCTGCTGGGCAATGGATAAATAATATCCCTGGAAGTAATCGAAAAAATTCTTTAGAAAAAATGAAATGAGAATCAATAAACAAATCTTGATCAAAATGTCAACGGTATCACCCGAGAAGATGAAATGATGAAAACTATCCGAGACATAATCAGCAATACCTGTTACTACATCTGGTAAAAATGATGACCCTGTTTTTACTGTGGGTGAGGGATTCGTAGTAAAACCACCTTTATCCTGAAACAAAGTATCTAACAACGGAATGGTAAGATAGACTGATGCGCCGCTCATCACTGCAAACATCACTGTGCAGATAGTTGATATTATGAGATGTTTCCAATAAGGTTTAAGATAACCGAGTATTCTCAGAAATACTTTCACGCGCTGTCCTTAATAAATTTTGAATAAATATATCCGCTCAATAAAAATATCGAATCATTTGATTGAATCAAATCATTCTGTTTGAGAATTGGAATTTGAAATAAGATTGTTAGATTTTAGTAATTGAATAATTTCAACAGCAGTGCATTTCGCAGCAGATCCGTCCAGTTCATCAAACATAATCCTATTCTACTTTTCATGTTGAACTGATTGAATATGCCTCTCGAACGAATGTTCTATATCGACAAAAGTCTCATTGACCCACCCTTTTATTTCCTTCTTGCTTTTGTTCAACACCCACAAAGGATTTTGTCTCATTTTAAAGAAACAATATATCGAGAAGAAGGATTGTTACATAAACCTGCGCACTGTGCATAAAAACAGATAAAAATGTAAAAATTATTGAAAGAATTTTATGCATCCAGTATGGCTTTATATATTATAATACTCTAATTAATAGTTTCCTTTTGGAATTATTACTTTTGGTTTCAAAATTATGTTATTTATCGACTGACATCTTTATATTTGCAGTGATTTTTTTAACAAATACGAGCTTTTATAAACATTAAAGTTGATAAGCAATGAAAATTGATATTGTTTATACCTGGGTTAATGGCTCAGATCCTAAATGGAAAAATAAGCGAATAGAAAAAGCCAAACTTATTGGAAAAGTTTTAGAAGATTCTACTAATGAAGCTCTTTTTATGGATAACCAAGAATTGAAATATTCTTTAAGATCATTAGATCAATTCGTTCCATGGATAAATAACATTTTTATAGTCACAGATAATCAAATTCCGGATTGGATTAATTTAGAAAATCCTAAAGTAAGAATAGTTGACCACACTGAAATATTTCTAGACAAATCCAATCTTTCAACATTTAGTTCACAAGTTATTGAATCGCAAATCCATCACATTAAAGATCTGTCAGAATTTTTCATTTATTTTAACGACGATATGTTTATTGGTAATTATTGTACACCGGAATATTTCTATACCAAAGAAGGATTACCAAGAATTTATGTTTCCGAAATTATTCCAATTCCAAACAAGAAGTCATTAGATATAACAAAAAGAGCACCGAATAAAAGAAACACTTATCAGCATACTGTTGTAAATACAAGAAAATTGATAATGGAAAGATTTGGCAAAGCTGTATATTATAATATTCGCCATACAATTAAGCCGCTTTTAAAATCAATCTTATTTGACCTTGAAAGAATTTTTGAAAAAGAACTGAATCAAACAATAAAAAATAGTTTTAGAACAAATGATGATATTCTATTAATCTATTTATTTGAATTTTACTTGATTGCCCAAAAACTTGGTAAGACACAGTACCTTATTACTTCAGATGTTAATATTAGTGCGTTGGACTTGTTTTCACATCTTTATAAAAAATTTACATTTGGATTTATAAATCTACACGAAAAGGATATTGAAGAACATTTGGAAAGATTGAAAAAGGCAAAACCTTTTACATTTTGTTTGAATCAAACACCTGAAACACCGGATGAGCATTTAGTTAAAGTAAAACAATTTCTTGAAGAGTATTTTCCTAAAAAAAGTCAATTTGAAAAATAATTTATTGTATAAATGAGTCTACTCCAAAAAGCAAATAAACCGTTAAAACGGTTAAAAGAATCACAACGACTTAGAGAATTGGTGAACCGTTTCAACGGTTTTCAATTCTTTCTCAAATTCTATTTAAGCGCCTTTTTGCAGTGGACTCATAAATTTAATAGTTTTCTTCTATTAGATCAGTAATTATTTTCGCTGCTCTTTCCCCGGCTTTTCCATCTAATGCATAAAAAAAGATGTTATTTGCTTTTTGACGTTCAACCGATTTTTCATCTGGATTACAAATGCATTTTTCCAGGGCATCCGGTAGTTCATTAAAGTCATTAATCTGCAAACTAATGTTCGCAATCATTGTTATGATTTCAGGAATTGTTCTGTCTGATTCCGGGACTTTAAATGTAATAATAGGTTTGTTGAAAGCGCAGAACTCACCCATGATCGAATTATAATCTCCCACTAAAACATCGGCAATCATTAAGTATGGAGTTACATCATATTCATCAATGAATAAAATATTTTTCATCGATTTCAATTTCGCAATGTATTTCGGTGAAGTCCAAGTATGGACAGTAACTAATATATTGTATTTATCAGTTAGCAGATCTAAATTATCAATCCATTTAGTTAATGCGGAAAGACCGGCAACATCCCAGGTAGAAGTAAAAATGATAGTCCTTTTATCCGGGTCAATATTTATTGAGGACTTTATAATATTCAAAAATTTTTCATCATATTCTCCGTTAAAAGCATTATCCAATTTGGGATACCCTATAGCTTTAACAGTTTTTATTCCAAGTCTCCTTGCCGTACTAACCTGGTCAGAACTAGAAACAAAATAAATATTGAACCTGTTATAATTCTCAGGTGATGTCCACCTTTTAAATTGATAAAGACCATGATCGAAACCAAATTTAATGATTCTATCAACTGGGAATTTATATGGCATTTGCCTTGCCATAATTACAGCCTTAGGAAATGAAGGCATGCTAATATATTTAATTCCCTTTTGGACTAAATAATCTTTTACCTTATTATTTTTGGCTATTATTATCATCTCCGGAAGGAATTTTTGAATTGGCTGAAACATTTCATAATCCAGGGGATCGGCGCAATAAAATGCTAAGTCAGGAGTTTTTCCAATAAAATAATTAATATACCATAGAAGTTTATATGGATATTTATAGAGGTAGTAAGAAAAAACCATTAAACTATTCCTAATTTTTCTTTTACTTTTAAAAGTACAGAATCACTCTTAATTAAGTTCATGCAATTGTGATGACCTAGTTTACATTCATTTGTTCCATGGCTGCTGCATGGTCTACATTCAAGGTCTATCTCAAACACAAAATCGTTTTCCCCGATTGGCGAATAACCTATTGTTTGAACTGTAGGACCAAAGAATACTATAACTTCAGTTTTAACAGCATTAGCTAAATGCATAGCGCCGCTATCATTACAAATCATTAAATCGCATTTACTAATAAGCGCTGCTGATTCTAATAATGATAATTTGCCGGCTAAATTAATAAAATTTTCTTCAGGTTTAATATCATTACATATATTCCTTTCTTCGGCGCTACCGATAAAAACTATTCCATGATTTAACTTTGATAATATATTAACTAATTCTTGATAATATGTCAAAGGCCATCTTTTTGTAAACCAATTTGAACCGGGCGCAATAGCTATTATCTTATTAAATTTCTTTTTAATCTCAAATAACAAATCATCAGCTTTGTCATACATTTCAATTGAAGGAAATAATTCGGTTTGTATTGGTAATTTTTCATCTGAGAAAGGACTAAGCAAATGCAGGTTTTTTTCTATTTTCAGTTTTCTTTGCAGATGCGGTAATTTGTGTGTTAACAGCAATTGTGCTGCCCAGCGTGCAAATCCAATTCTTATTGGAATTTTTGAAAAATACATTAACAATGATGTCGTAACAGAACTATGGGGTGTAAGAGCAAGATCATATCCGTTTTTTTTAATAACACTAAGAGTTTTAAAAAAAGCCTTCAATTTATTCTTTCGTTTGTCGAATAGTATTATTGAATTAATATTTGGGTTATTGATTAAAACATTGGCTGCCTGCGGAATAACCATTACATCGACTTGAGATTCGGGAAATATTTTTTTAGTTGCCCCGATTAATGGCGTAATTAATATCACATCCCCTATAAAAGCTGTTTGGATTATTAATATTTTTCTTAACTCCTTTTGCTCATCTCGCGTGAACTGTATAAGTTTCTGCTCAACCAATTCCTTCTCCCTTAATAAATTTTTATACAATTCCACGTTTTTTGCAACAGTAATATTTATATCGAATCTTCTGACTGATTCTTTTCCTTTTAATCCCATTAATTTGCGCTTATCGCCATCTTCCACTAATTCGTTTATTGCCGCCGCCAACTCGGTCGAATTACGCGGTTCAACAATTTTGCCGGTTATCCCGTCTTCTACAATTTCGGGCATTCCGCCTGCTCTTGTAATAACTACCGGAAGTCCTACTGACTGCGCATCCAGAATAGATGTACCAAGTCCCTCCTTTTTTGAAGCCATTACAAATATATCAAACATATGCAGGAAACTGCCGACATCCTTTCTGTATCCCGGAAGTATAAACTTATTCTTAAGTCCGTTTCTCTCAATTTTTATTTTAATGTTTTCAAACAACTCACCGTCTCCAACCGCAACAAAAACTACATTTTTATTTTCCATTAATACAATTTTTGCCGCTTGGAGCAGATTATCATAATCCTTATGACCGACGAAAGCTGCAACCGTACCGATTACTATTTTATCATTAGCAATGCCAAATTCACTCCTGATTTTGGATGATTTCTCATAATTTTTAAATCTCTCTGTTTCAATACCATCATGGATTACAACAAGTTTATTTCTATGTATCCCGTCGGAAAGTAATATTTCTTTAATATTATGTGATATGCAAACTATTGAGTCGATCAACGAGGTGTTATATTTCCATTTACTGTTTATGTGAAAATCGACTCTTCTAACTGCGATAACTTTCAAATTTTTACAGAAAAGTTTAGCTAATAATCCCAGAGTAACAGCATGAGCATTATGACAATTCAGAATTTCTATTCGATTACTTTTACATACTCTAGCAATCTTCAATACTGCCTTGAGATCCCATTCACCGTAAATATTATAACCGATGTAAGGTAATGAATCTGCGGCGCACTTTTTCCCCATTTCTGAACCTTGCTGAGTGAACATAAGAGAGTAGATTTCAAGATTAGTTAAATGTTCGTGAAGATAGAACGCCTGCTGCTGCCCGCCGCGCCAGTCTTTATCCGTATCTAAATGCAGAACTCTTATCACTTTCGATTCCGAGTTTTTATATACTTTAGAAAAACTCCAAAGGCAGAATTAAATGCTAGAATAAATCCTTCAGCTCCATCGAGAAAACCAAGTTGCAAAAAGTACATTTTCAAAAATCTGTTTATCCCGAAAAATACTGACAATAGAATTCCGTAGTGTTTGCCATTTTTTATTAATTCTGCAGCAGATAAGTCCGAGTATTTATTTATTTTTTCTATATGAGTATGTAAGGTCGGATAAGTATAATGAAGAATATATTCCTCAATTTTTTTTCGATTACCTCTGAGTTCAACATATTCATGAACAGTTTTTTCATTATAGTTGCCGAATTTTTTATTGAAAAGTCGGAGAGGATAGTCGGAATTCCAGCCGCTGAAATTGATTAGTCTACCAAGGTAAAAAGATTTTCTCCTAATATTATAACCAACAGCATCCGGATCAGTTAACACCTCCTTAATTTGCTCCCGTAATTGTTCAGATACTACTTCATCGGCGTCAATAGATAATATCCAATCGTTTTCGGTTAAATTCACCGCATGTCTCTTGGTCTTACCGAATCCCTGCCACTCCTGCTGAATTATTTTGCAATTATATTTTTTACATATCTCAACAGTTGAATCCTCCGAGTAGGAATCAACAACAATTATTTCGTCAACCCAGTTGAGGGATTTTAAGCACCTATCAATATTTTTCTCTTCGTTCTTGGTTATAATTGTTGCAGTCAGTTTTTCGCTCATATTGATTTTTATTCTCCTAGATTAACCGGAGAATTTGCTTTTTTGACTAACACTCGCGCTTTGGATCCGATATTAAGCATACTTAATAATCGTATGTGCTTATTTTTATTTGAATACAATTCCCAATGGACTAATTTAAACCCAGTCAGTTTCAACAAATATTTGAAAGAATCCTTGCAAAACTCATTACAATGTCCCGGAACGTAATCCTCTCTGTATTTTTTTTTAGATATTTTAATTTTAGATACAACTCTCTTTATTTTAAATTCGACACTCTCGATGTTTGGGAATTCAAAGATCCCATATCCGTTAACTTTTAATAAGTTATTTATTTTTGTCATTGCTAGTCGTGAATCAGAAAGATGTTCAAGCACATGCTTTAATACTACTACATCATAGTACGAAGAAGTTTTATCGTATTTTAAAAAATCTTCTATTTCTACTTTGATGTCAAATTTTTCTTTGACGATGGCGGCATAAGATTCCGATAATTCCAAACCATTAACACTCCAACCATCGGTTTTTGCTAATAATAATAATTTACCGTTTCCGCAGCCAATATCAAGCATTTTGCCTTTTAACGGAACATTTTTTTTTATGAATTTATATGTCGCGCTTTGTGTTCTGTTTTGTTTATGTTCCTCAAAATACGGGTCAATATATCCGCCGCTATATTTTTTTTGATCAAGTCCTGAAGTTAAATCATAATTTACCAATTTACAGTTCATGCATTTATAAAACCTGAATTGGCCGTCATTCCCTTGAGAGTAATGCAATACTAAATCTTCACCGTCGCACAGTCTGCATTTCATAATTTTTCTATTTTATGGTTAACATTAATTTAATTCTATCATTTTAATATCTTTATCATCCAAAGGATTGGAAACACCGTTCCTTGCTATGTAATCGCCCGCTTTGATTTCCTCTTTTCGAATAAGATTGTATTCACTATTATTTTTTCGCTCAACAGCATCGTGCGGTTCATGATATAGATGAATGGGATATTCATCTTTAAATACGTTTTTGCCGATTATTCCTGATTGACAAAGCCTTCTACCCAAATCATCATCCTCATTTCCCCATCCTTTATAATTCTCATCAAAACCGTTAACCTTTATTAAAGATTCTTTATGTATCCCAAATACTCCGCTCCTCAGTTTCGGTTTATAAATAATCTTTTTCAAAATTTTTCTTTTATAAAAGTAATATGATTCTTGATAGAATTGAGCATGAATTTTCCTTACCTGTTTTTTAGTAATAATATTCTTATAGTCCGCTTCTTCTATCACAGAAGTCGTTATTCGGCTTGTTTGTTCTTTTGATAACCGCACCGGGTATGCTACAAGAAAAGCGCCTTTTTGCATATTATCAACAAATCTTTGATAATATCCTTTTGAAGGAATGATATCCTGATCTATAAAAATAATATACTCACCGCTCGCTGCTCTTATACCATTATTCCTGCATTTAGCTGCCCGAAAACCGTTACGTTCTTGCCTTACGTACTTAACATTAAAATTTAAATCTGTCGCATAATTTTCCAGTAATCCTAAAACATCTTCATCCGAACCATCATCTGAAACTACCAGCTCCTGAATGAATGATCCATGATGTTCAATCCCTTTGATTACTAAGTTTAACAAATTTAATCGATTATAAACCGGTATAATAATTGTTACTCTTGCCATTGCATTTTTCCAGAGACGATAAACTAAAAGATTTTTCTGAATCGTTTTCTTAATCTATAATACTTTTCCTCAAATTTCCCAAAATAATTATTTGCGATATGAAGCCTTTCTTCTCGATGAATTATTTTAAAATCATCATTTGTTGATAGGCCGCCTTTGGTGAAAATACTTGTGATTATATTAATATTTTGAAATTTTAATTTGTTTCGAATAAAACCGCGAACTACCCACTCATAATCAGCACAAATTTTATAGTTCGTATTAAAATAACCGTTTTTATCGAAAGCATTACGTAAATAAAAAGTTGCCGGATGAGGAATTGCTCCTCTATAAATAGAATATTTATTAATTGAACGGGACATCCATACATTACCGCTTCCATCTTCTGCACTATACATTAGAACTCCACCATGAAATACCTCAATTTTTCGCTTAATAAATTCTCCTATTTTTGCGGCAACATGTTGAATAGTATCCGTATCCAAAAGTCGATCATCAGCATTTAAAAACATTATAATATCTCCGGTAGAGATTTTCAATCCTTTGTTCATTGCATCGTAAATTCCTATGTCTTTCTCACTAACAATCTGATCAATTCTATTTCTGTATTTATCAATAATAGAAAGAGAATTGTCCGTTGATGCACCATCAATAATTATATATTCAATATTTTTATAATTTTGAGATATTACGCTTAGTATTGTTCTTTCTATTGTCTTTGCTGAATTATAACATACTGTAATGATAGTGAATTTTGGTATCCCCATAATGCAATCTCAAATATTTTTAAAAAATACCATGGTAAAGCTTTTTTGTTGCTTTTGCTGTTTTTTCCCATGAATACTTTTCCAATTGTTTATAACCCTCTTTTTTCAAATCATCTCTTAGTTTATCATCTTGAATCACTTTTAAAACTGCGTCTTTAATCGATGCTTTTTCAAAAGGATTAAAATATAATCCAGCTTTGCCTGCGACTTCAGGGAAAGAACTTAAATTACTTAGCGCAACCGGGCATCCGAAGAAAAAAGCTTCTAAAATGGGCATACCAAAACCTTCATATATTGATGGAAAAACTAAAGCTATAGCATTTTTATATAGATTAGCTAAAATAGAATCAGTAATAAAATAATAATGCAGTCTATTAATAATATTATTTTGACGGAATACTGCAATTTCTTCTTCGGTAAATTTTCCACCCCCAGCACACACTACATGTAAATCATCAAAACCGTGAATTAGAGTAATAATAGATTTAATAAAAGAGATGAAATTCTTATAAAGCGATCGTTTCCCTACAAAAAGTAAATATTTCTTAGGTAGGTTATTCAGTTTAAGTTTTGATTCATCAGATTTTTTATTAAAGGAACATCCATGGTGAATAACGGAAATTTTATCATCAGGTATGCCATAAAATTTTATTATATCTTTTTTTGTGTTTTCCGAGACTGCGATTATTTTTGTGGATTTTTCAGCCAACAGCTTTTTATTTGAAGAAACTTTATCATTAGAAGAAAAATATTCCGGAAATATTTCATGAATCATATCGTGAATAGTGATAACAAACGGTTTTTGCTTAATTAAATGGAGGAAATAGGGGGAGTAGAAAGTTGGATGGAAACCATCATAATTTTGCAGCGAAATAGTTTTAATACATTGTCTGTGATTTATTCTATTTAGATATTTTATAACATTATTTCTTAATCCAAATCTGATATTTGGGAAAAAAGTAATATGGTTGGAAAACGGCGTTTTTTGGATATATTGATTATGTGAAAAATACAGCGGGAACACAATTTCTATATCATGATCCTGATAAAATTGATTCATCAATTCATAAAAATAACGTGAAATACCACCATATTTTTGTAAACTAAATATTTCATAATCAAACAATATCTTCATTAATTTACTGCTTAATTATTGATTTAATATAATGCATATCTTCAAGGGTTCTTGATGACATAGATTTTTTAATTGTATTATTAAAATATTTTCTTGATTTTTTTAATATTTTTCTGAATTTTTTTTGATTTATATCCTCTATAGTGAATAAATGGAGATAAGATCCGTTAGATATTAAATTTAAGGAATATTTTTCAGCAATATATTTAAGAGTATTCATAGTATAAAATGCTATATGTTGGCCATGTTCCGGGGTATAATACCACCATTTATTAATATCCGGCACTGGATCAGGCAAAAGATTTGTTGAAAATATAATATTTGGGGAGATATCTATTATTTTTTCTATTTCAGCCAATGGATTGGCAAAATGTTCGAAACATTCAAAAATCGTTATTGCTTCGAAATTTTTTTCTTCGGAGCACTCAAATCCTTTAGCAAATATATTTTCTGAAAATGGATCGTACCAATAAAAGTCAAATCCTATATCGCGCATCAGCCGGATAAATATACCATACCCTCCGGCGTAATCAAGGAAAGGGGATGTTTTTTCAAAATATTGATAAAGAATTACAGACGTTACTCTTGCAAATTCTATATTTCTTTGCAATATACCCGTGTCAATATCATTAATCGGTTGTTTATATGCTTTTTCTAGCCAATATGGTTCCTCGGTTTGAAGAAATCCGCAATTTTGACAATGAAAATATCGCACATTGTACTTGTTCAATATTTTTGTTATAAATTGTACTTTCGTATCTGATTTGCAAATTTTACATTTCATAAATATTGTTTCTTCTATGACTTGACTTAATTAACCTTATAATTATTTATACGCAAGCAATAAACCTCATCATTAAAATAAGGAAAATTCTGCATAAGTATTTTATAAACACATATTATTTTCACAACCGGATTCATCTTTCTTTTTTACAGGATGTCTTGATGTTAGAACAATAAATTCATACCCGAATTGAGGTAAATATTTTGCAAATTTAAGAGGTCTTTGAACGGCGGGACCTCCTTCGGGAGGGAAATAATATGTAAGTAGAAGAACTTTTTTCAAGTTGATTTTTTTACCAAAATATAATTTCTAAATCCTCCGAATTGCTTTCCGCCGTTGAATATTTTTTCCAGAAAAGAAAGAAGTCTATAAATATATTTTTCGTGTTTGTGCGGTTCGCGGTATTTATTGGTTTTGCCTTTAATCTGTAATTTATCTTTCCAATTATGCGCGGCAATCATTTTCGCCATAACTTCCGGATGAGTCCCTTCGTATTCACTAAGTAAACTTAACGGACCATAATCAAATTCCATTGGCGCCTGTTCATAATGATCTTTAGCGCGATTCAAACCCCAATGAACTGAGTCCAGAGCGCGTCTTTTATTCTGCATCAGATGTGGAGGACGAACCCATCCGTAATGAAATATTTCCGCATCAACAGCAGCAACTTTTAATTTATAATGTCCATCGGGCTGGCGCGGGTTATCATAATAATCGAACTTTCTGAATGATTGCGCACTCTGCCACGAATGAATATTAGGTTTATTTCGAACAATTCTAATCTCATTCGGATACCAACCATGACCGGAATGGTAATGATTATAATCTCCCCAAAAATGTTTATACCGAAATAACAAGCCTTCTATTTCCTCGTTATTCACCAATTGCAAGCATCTAGCTTTAATTGTATCCAAATACTTTTCGTGAACTACTTCATCCGCCTGCAGATAAAACAGCCAATCGCCGGTACATTCATTTTGGGCAATATCCGTTTGAATAGAATTTATTACGCCTTTTTTGAAATATTTCTCTTCCCATACAGTATCAATAATTTTGATTTTATCACTTTCGATAGCAGCAATTTCAGATCTGGTTGAATCGTCATCATCGCCTTTTCCAACAGCAATAACAAACTCATCTACTATCGGAAGTATGGATTTAATAGACTCTATAACAGGATAGTATAGTTTAATTCCATTTCGTACAAAAGAAAAACCGCTGATTTTCATTAAATATTCTTTTAATTTTATAATTATTGCGTGTAAAAATAACAACATCGAGCCGCATCTCAAAATTGATGAGAAAACGTATGTTTTTGGAAAATCAATGGTATGAACCCCAGAGCAAGCTATGGACTCATATTCCGCAGCAAGCTACGGGGACTTCACCCACTCTTCTCCTCTGCCGAAGCGAGCGAAGGCGGATTAACCCCTCGGATGAAAATCTTTGTGAACCTGCTTGATAAAATCCCTGTTAATGTGCGTATAAATCTGCGTAGTTGAAATATCAGCATGCCCCAACATTTCCTGAACCGCGCGCAAGTCTGCCCCGCCTTCCAATAGATGCGTGGCGAAAGAGTGCCTGAAAGTATGCGGATGGACAGCCTTTTTTATTCCTGCATCCTTAGAATATTTATCGATTATTTTCCATACTCCCATTCTCGATAATTTTGTGCCGCGCTTATTTAAGAAAATAATATTGGCGCTTTTCATTTTCTTTTCTAGCGAAGGTCTAGATTTTATTAGATAATTTTTAATCCATTTCCGTGCGCTTTTCCCAATTGGAACAATTCTTTGTTTGGAACCTTTTCCAAAAACTCTAATTACTTCGTTCTCAAAATAAAGATCGCTTACTTTCAGATTAATTAATTCCGAAACTCGTAAACCCGAAGAGTAAAGGAGTTCCAGCATAGCTCTATCCCTCAAGCCAAGAGTATCCTTAATATTTGGTTGATTCAATATATCATCAATTTCGTAAACAGCCAGCACGACTGGCAACTTCCGTTCTCTTGAAATACTTTTTAAAATTTCAGTAGGATCATTCTGAATATACTCTTGATAATGCAGATATCTGAAGAAACCTTTTAATGCAGATAAGTAACGCGACGTGGTTTTAGAGGCAATGCGGTTATCTCTCTGAAGATTAAAATATTCGGAAATTGTTTTCGATGTTACCGCATTCAGATCAGCAATTTTTTGAACGGCTAAGTATTCAAGAAATTTCTTTAAGTCGCTTTTATAAGATTCAACTGTATTATCCGATAAGTCCTTTTCAATTTTTACGTATGAAAGATATTCTTTCAAAAATTCTGTCATTTAGCTTCTTCATCTAAATTGCTTTCAAGTTCATCCTGTTTTGGGTATCTAATCCGTTTGTGAGTTTGCCCTATCAATATTGCCAAAAATGATTCTTTTACTTTTTTGATATCCGAAAGCGTTATTGGAGAATCGTCTAACTGCCCGTCATCTAATCTTATTTTTATCAAATTATTAATTACATTTTCAACTTTTTGCGGATCGGGATCAACCATTGCTCTAACAGCAGATTCACACGCATCAGCAAACATTAAAAGGGCGGTTTCTTTGGAATTTGGCTTGGGTCCCGGATAGCGGAAATCTTTTATATTAACATTTTCCTTACCGGATAATTCCTTTGCCTTCTCATAAAAGTAGGTTACAACCATGGTGCCGTGATGCATTGGGATGAAATCAATTATTTCTTTAGGAAGGTTATATTTTTCTCCCAATTCCATCCCGCGTTTAACGTGTTGAATAATTAGTTCTGCGCTTTTAGTTGGCTCTAATTTTTCGTGAATATTTACATCGCTAACTTGATTCTCAACAAATCCTGTTGGGTTTGCAGATTTGCCTATATCGTGATAGTAAGCGCCGACTCTAGCAAGAATTGGATTTGCTCCGATAACTTCTGCAGCGCTTTCTACCATAGAACCTATCGTCATTGAATGAGTGAAAGTACCGGGCGCACTTCTAGCTAATTCCTTTAACGCCGGAGAATTAAAATCTGATAACTCCAGCAATGTTAGATCGGTGGTTATTTTAAACATTTTTTCGATAAATATAATCAGTCCAAATGTAAGAGCCGGACTCAGGATAGAATTTGACGCTGCGAAAGCTGAGCTTATTAATAATTGGTCGTAAGATTCGAATCGCTCCAAACCGAAAGCAATTATACTCGCGACATATCCAATAAGTATAAATATGAATGAACGGAATATCTGATTTCTATTTTTAATATCACGCACTGTGTAAGCGCCTAATCCGCCTGCAACAATACTTGTAACGGTCAGCGCATAATCGTTTCCTCTGAGCGCGCCAATAATCAACGAGATGACTATAGTAGAATAAAACCCAACTCTACTGTCGAACATAATCGTAATTAACATTGAAGCAACAGGAACGAGGATTAGATACTCGATTGGACCCTTAACATTTAGTTGTGAAACAAGAAAACCCTGCCCGCTCACGAAAAGAATGATGATTGCAATCAGCAGAATTTTAAAATTGTCATTAAATATTTTTTTGCGGAACAGATGAATATAAATTACAAATAATACAAAAATTAAAATTACGTGAACTAGCTTGCCCATGTTTTGGGCAAATGTTCCCCAGAAACCGGTTTCGGCTCCTTTGGCTATTCTATAAGAATCTATTTTGGCTTTTATTTCCGGTGTAATTCTATCGTGCTTTGCAACTATACGTTCATTTTCATTTACAATACCCCGGTTGCCGGATATTTTATCCCGCGCAATTACTTTTGCTTCCTCAGTAAGTTCCTTGCTGTAATAAATATCGGGAACTAAAAAAAAGCTAATATATTCTTTTATGGCGCTTTTGAGTTCTTTATCTTTAATTCCGCTTTGTGCAAGCTGGGTGTTAAGATAATCTACCGTGATGCTTCTATCAAAAAAGTTAGACTTAAGAAATATTCTCTGAAATTTTCCGTCACGCAAAGACACGGTATCTTTGTTAATAGTGTCAAGAGGAACATTTAATAGTCCGTTAGAATAAATTTTTTCTATTGCCTCCGATGACAGATTAAAAATTTGAATCAGCGAATTATCCAGCCGCGATGATAGTTGAGTTTCCCGCTTCCTAATTTTTCTAAATGATTGAAATGCTCCCTCAGTTAGAATTGTATTTTGATAGGAATTCCTTGAAGGAGATTTTATGTCTGCGTCAATAATATCCTTAAGAAATGAATTATAATTCCTTAGAGAGTCCAGAGTTTTAATTACCTGCTCACTCCTTTTTACGAAAATTGGCAGTACCTTTTGCGAGACGGAATTTTTTTCTTTTTCATACTCGACCGGATCTTTTAAAATTTCAAATGGCATGGAAGCAATTAAATCGTCCTGAATCCAAATTGAACTAATTGCGACTTCCGATTCCAGAGATTCGCCCTTAGGAAACATTAAAACTATTAGAACAATAGTCGCTAATAAGATAAGGAACCCTATCCTTTTGCTGGATTTAAGTCTATCGAATGTACTCATACTATCTCAATTTTTTTTGGCTTGTAAAACCATTTGTAAAAATTCTGCGGCTGCATCTTCATCATTAGTTTTTTTTGTAATTAAATCTGCGTGATGTTTTATTTCAGGCACAGCGTTAGCTACTGCAATTTTCAAAGCTCCCGTATCGAACATGTGCCTATCGTTATACCAATCTCCCATTACGGCAGTTTCGGAAATTTTAATTCCCAAATGCGATGCGAGTTTTTTTAAGCCGGTACCTTTATTAACGCCCTGCTTTCTTGCCTCAAAATAATATATGTCTCCCCTTCGGTGAGATTTATAATAAGAAGTACTCAATCCAAAAGTGTAAGGGAATGCCATTTTATTGGCAAGGTACTTTATGGGATCTTTATATTCGCCGCTCACTACGAGCTCAAGTGTTTTATCAACGTAATCACCATACTGTTTTATCTCCTCAAACTTTGCTCCGAAATTATCAAGAAGCATTTCAATTGAAGAGTTGTGCTCGGTATAATAGATTGCATCTCCATGACAAAGAGCAATTTTCAGTAAAAGTTTATCTGCAAGAGCAATTGCTTTTTTAACATATTTTGCAGGAATATATGATTCAAAAATTATATTATCTTCAGGATAATTTTTAATTAAAGAACCATCCAGAGAAATTAGAGGCGTTTTAAGACTGAGAGTTTCTGCGTGTTCAATGATAGCGCTGTGCAATCTGCCTGTAGCAAAAGAAAAACGCACGTTGTATTTACGCAATTCATTTACAAGCCGAATGCTTTCCGAACCAATCCGGTTATCACTTGTTAGAAGCGTGCCGTCAAGATCGAAAACAATTAGTCTTATGTTTTTTAGTAAGTCTTTCCGAATCATTTTTTTGTGTCTCGATTTATATTGGTAAATAGTATAAACGAACTGATAATAACTAAAGTTAATGAGACAACACCTTTATTATATTCAGCGAATAAAAAGTTTCCACTCGCGTATAGGGATGAATATACAAGAACAATTCCAGCCATCCAATTGATGAATAATTTCGGATAACCGGAATCGGGCGTAATTTCAGGGAACGCCACCGTAAATTTTTTCCATCCAATTCCGCCAGGGTGTATCTTTTTATAAAAACTATTAAGCACTTCACTTGAAGTTGGCTTTGTAATAAAAGTAACAATTACCCACACTATTGTTGTTCCAATCACGGTTGGATAAAGCGTCATGGGCGATTCCATTCCGTAACCATATTTTGCGATTGGATAAATTATTAATGGAGCAATCATTGCGGAAATTTCCGACCACGCATTTATTCTCCACCAGAACCATCGCAAAATTAGAACCGCGCCAATTCCGGCGCTGGCATTTATAATAAATTCCCAAGCTCCCGAAATTGTATTAAGCAAATATCTTGTTATCAGCAGGGATACAATCATTAATAGGATTATCATTATTCTTGAAACCAGAACATAATGCCTTTCGTCCGCGGATCTCTTAATAAATCTTCTGTAAAAATCGTTGATGAGATACGAGGTTCCCCAATTTAGCTGTGAGGAAATTGTGGACATGTATGCGGCGAGAAAAACCGCAATCAATAATCCGAGTAAACCGGCAGGTAAGTAGCGAACCATAAGTTTCGGAAACATTTTACCTGGATCGATTGTGTTTTCATAACTTTCGTAAAAATTACTGTCCTCAAATCTTTTAACTTTATCAAGAAGTTGGGCATCATTTGTTATACTGCTTACTTCTTTGCCGGAGAGTTTTGACTGTTTATATAACTCAAATGCCTCCGAATAATTCGCAATTACATTTGTATCTCTTATAACGTCCGCGTCAAATCTTGGCAATAAAACCAAAGCTGCAAGCGCAACAATTATCCAAGGCCAAGGGCGCAAACAATAATGAGCAATTGTAAACCAAAGAGTTGCAAACATTGAATGCTGTTCATCTTTTGCGGACATCATGCGCTGTGCAATATAGCCACCGCCGCCTGGATCTGCGCCAGGATACCACGATGACCACCACTGCAAACCGATATGCGCAATAAAAGCGCCGACCGATATTGCCAATGTTCCGCCAAGAACCGGATCAATTGAACTTGTGCTTGAACTAATATTTGGAGTGAATTCAAAAACCCAAGAGCCAAGTTTTGATTTTATTCCGGCTAATCCGCCAACAGATGGAATATTCACGACAATAATTGCTAAAACTATACAGCCAATCATAGCAATCACAAATTGAAGCGCATCTATTCTGGCGCTTCCTAAAAGACCTGATGCAGAGGCATAAAAAGCAATAATTATCATGCTTCCAATAACGAGTGTAAACGCATCAAGTCCGGGAATTGTAACTTCGAAAATTTTTTCCATTGCCTTATTAACCCATGCAAGCACAATACTATTCATGAACAAACCGAGATAAAGCGCTCTAAATCCTCTTAGAAAAGCAGCCGGTTTACCGGAGTATCTAATTTCCACAAATTCCACATCGGTTAAAATGCCCGCTCTTCTCCACATTTTTGCATAGAAAAAAACTGTAAGCATTCCGCCTATTGCAAGATTCCACCATAACCAGTTACCGGCAATTCCGTTTTTAGCAACTAGTTCTGTAACAGCTAAAGGCGTATCGGCGGCAAATGTGGTTGCAACCATTGCGGTTCCGGCAAGCCACCAAGGCATATTCCTTCCGGAAAGAAAAAACTGATTAGTGTCTTTTCCTGCCCGCTTATAATAAAAAAGAGAAATCCCGATAATCAGTACGAAATAAACCAGAATTACTGTCCAATCCGCAAGAGCTAATCCAAACATGTTCTTATTCGCATTTATAATTTTAAAATAATACTAGTCCTATTTTTCTTTCTGTGATAGCGAAGCGAGCAAAGTTCCGATAATAACCGTAGCCGCAACTCCAATTAGTGTATACCAGGTCCAAGCAACCATGTTTAATGATATCACCGTAATCATAATCAAGATTCCGCCGGTAAAGGCAGCCAGAGCGTCCTCCTGCTTTGCCTTCTTAACCATTAGAGCAAGTATGAACGTTCCAAGTAATCCTCCGTAAGTGAACGAAGCAATTCCGAGAGCTAATTCTACAACGGCTCCAGGGGAACTCATAAAGAAAAGCGCGGAACAGACGAGTAAGAACGCCCAAATAACAGTAATAATTCTTGAAATTTTTAATTCTTTTACTGGATCATCGATTTTAGTGTAGGGCTTATACAAATCCAACATTGTAGATGAAGAAAGTGAACTGATTGAGCCAGCTAGTGTTGATAATGCCGCGGCAAATAATCCCGCTATTATTATCCCCGATACACCTACGGGAAGACTTTCAATTATAAATTTTGGAAAAATTTCATCCGCCTTCAACAACCCAATTGCCGAAAGATCAAGCGTGCCGTAAAAAAGATAAAGAGCCGCGCCAACCATTAAGAAAAGGGCGAATTGAATTATTACAATAATACCGCTGCCGATAATCGCCTTTCTGCTGCTTTTAAGATCATTAGTTGTAAGCAAACGTTGAACTATTAATTGATCGGTTCCGTGAGAAGCCATCGAAAGAAATGCGCCGCCTAAAAGACCGCTAATTAATGTATATGGCTGACCGAAAAATTCTTTTATTCCACCGGAGAATCCAAAATTAAAAATATCTAGCTTCCCTTTTTCAGACAGTGCGCTAAAAAAAGAAATGTTGAGATCGGGAAGATAATTGAATAGTAGAAATGCTAATGCAATACTCGCTCCGCCCAAATAGATAAACATTTGAATCACGTCCACCCAAATTACGCCGCGAACTCCGCCCAAATACGTATAAACCAAAGCTATTAATGCGATTATAATTATTGCCGCCGGGTAGCTTATATCCAGCAGTAGTTTTAGAGGAATTGCGGTTGCAAAAAGTCTAACGCCATCCGCAGCGGTTCGAGTGAATAAAAAAACAATTGAAGCAAATGAGCGCGTCTTGGAACCGAATCTATTTTCCAGAAGTGCGTAGGCTGTGCTCAATTCACCTTTATAATAAGATGGCAGAAAAAATATGGCAATAATAATCCTGCCGATTAAATAACCGAATGTAACTTGTAGAAAATTGAGATTTGTTAGATATGCTAAACCCGGAATTGAAATGAATGTAAGCGTGCTTGTTTCTGCGGCAACAATTGAAAAACATACCGCCCACCAAGGAACTGATTTTGCGCCTAGAAAGTAATCTTTTACGGATTTTTGCTTGCCGCCGGAGAATGCGCCAACTAATGCGATTCCAATTAAATAGACCGCAATAATTACATAATCGATTGTTCTATCCACTTATATTTGCCTATTTATTTTCAAGATCGCTGATAGCGGCTTCAACTGAATCGAATATGGGTAAAATTCTATCTAATTGTGAAATTTCAATCAACTTTTTTACATGCCTTGTAGGCGCAGCCAAACGGATATAACCTTCTTCTGCCTGAAGTATTCTATAAGCAAGAAGAATTGCGCTTAATCCCGAACTGTCGCAGTAATCAATTTCCGAAAGGTCGAGAATAAGTTTTTTTACATCCTGTGTATGAAGCATAATAGTGAATTCGCCTTTAACCAAACCGGCGATTGGCGCATCAAATCTTTTCTCGCTTAATTTAAAGATTGAAATGTCGCCGATTTTTTTTAATTCAAAATTGATGTTATCGCTCATATATGTATTCGAATATTATTATTAAAATCTCTTGTAACAGTAAAATCTTTTAGGAAAACAATGGTACGAACCCCAAAGCAAACTCTGAACTCATATTCCGTTGCAATCTACGGGAAATTACACCAATCTTCTTGTCCGCCGAAGCGTGCGAAGGCGGATTAATAATCAAAACATTTTTAATGAATTTAACAAATTTCCGTAAGATATTTCAGAATTTATTTTGAACGGCACTTGAAAATTATAGTATTTATCTGAGAACTCCTTTTTAAACCCAATTTTATATTTGGATTGAGGTAGATTAGAAACCGAAGTGAAGAATACATTTTGAGAATAATTTAAGTCGATCACGATGTCAAATTCAAGATTTTTCAATTTGCTCTCAAGAGATTTGCCGGGAAGATTTGTTTTGGTTATATCTTCCGCATCATACAAGATGGTTTTCAATTTTATTAATTCTCCAAGAAGGTTGAATCTATGTCCCGCTAAAAAAAGAGTAATATTTTTCTTTTTCGATTGGAAGTACCTTATCATATCAAAAGCCTGCCGGAAATCCTGATCATTTTCGGGCAGTACAAATAACACCTTAGCCGAATTAGCTAAAAACAGATTGAAATTGAGTTCTTCTTTAATTTGCTTAGCTAGGAAACGGTGAAGTAAAAAGCGTCCTATTTTCTTTGCTATCTTTTCGAACATAAAATCAGATAATTAAAAGTTTTTTAAATTCATCTTCTGTCAGAATCTTTATGCCAAGCGCTTTTGCCTTGTCATATTTTGAACCTGGCGATTCTCCAACAACTACGTAATCCGTCTTCTTACTCACACTCGAAGTAACTTTTCCTCCGAGTTCTACAATCTTTAGTTTTGCTTCATCTCTTGAAAAATTACTCAAACTACCCGTAACAACGAATGTTAAATGTTCCAGTTTGCCGGGAGCTCCCGCAATGTTTTTAGAAGTAAAAGTTAGTCCAAAATTCTTTAATTCCTCAAGTAATTTAATATTTTTTTCATTAGCAAAGTAACTAATCAAACTATTGCTGATGCTAGGACCAATATCATGTATCGCTTCGATAGCATCTTTATCTGCCTTCATTAAATCATGAAGAGAGTTAAAGTTTCCACAGATTTTTTTTGCCGCTCCCGATCCTACAAATCGAATTCCCAAAGCGAATAAAACTCTATCGAATGGCTTGGTTTTACTTTCTTCAATTGCACTTAGCAAATTCTCAATGCTTTTTTCGCCGAATTTTTCTAATTCTTTTATCTCTATTTTTCTTTCTTTCAAGCGGTAGATATCAGGAAAGGTTTTCAGAAAACCTTGATCCACAAAGTGGTTGATAATTGCTTCCCCGAGTCCTTCAATATCCATTGCGCCGCGCGAAGCAAAATGAATCAATTTCCCTTTTGTTTGTGCCGGGCAATCAGGATTGTCGCAATAAATTGCTACTTCCCCTTCAACTTTTTTTAGAGTCGTGCTGCAAGCCGGGCAATATAACGGAGGCTCCGATCTAACCGAATTTGGCGGACGATGTTCTATTTCTACTCGCAAAACTTTTGGAATTACGTCGCCGCCTTTTTCTATGAAAACAGTATCGCCTTCGCGAATATCTTTTCTTTCAATTTCCTCAATGTTATGAAGCGTTGCCCTGCTTATAGTTGAGCCGGCAAGAAAAACCGGTTCAAGTTCTGCAACGGGCGTTAGCGCGCCGGTTCTTCCGACCTGCCATGTTATTTTGTGCAGAAGGGTTTTAACTTCCTGCGCCTTAAATTTATATGCTACTGCCCATCTTGGAGCTTTAGCAATACTTCCCAGTTTGTTTTGCTGCTCAAGCGAATTTACTTTTACAACAACTCCGTCAATTTCATAAGGTAAAGTATTTCGGTTCTGCTCCCAATACTTGCAGAATTCTAAAACCTCTTGAATGCTGCCGCACAGTTTTTTATTTGAATTGACTTTCAATCCCAGAGTTGCAAGATATTCAAGATTTTCAAAATGATGAGTAAATGTTTTTTCATCACTGTATAAATAATAAATAAAAATATCCAGCGGTCTTCTGCTAACAATTTGTGGATTTTGCAGCTTTAGAGTTCCTGCAGTCGAGTTCCTAGGATTTGCAAATAGTTTTTCTTCATTCGCATTTCTTTCTTCGTTCAACCGTTTGAATCCGGCTAAACCCATAAATACTTCTCCGCGCACTTCAATAGAATTTGGGATGTTCGATATCTTCTTTTTTGACAGAGACAATGGAATACTTTTTATTGTTCGAATATTATTCGTTATTTCTTCGCCGGTAAACCCATCTCCTCTAGTTGCAGCCCTTTTCAGCAATCCGTTTTCATAGATAATGCTTACGGATACACCGTCAATTTTAAGTTCGGCAACATATTCAATTTTTTCTTCAAGTAACTGCTCACGAATTCGGTTATCGAACTGAAATAGTTCTTCTTCGTTATACGAATTCGATAAACTCAACATCGGAATTTTATGTTCAACGGAGGGAAAATCTTTTGTTAAATCCGAACCAACCCTTTGAGTAGGTGAATCCGGAGTTATTAAATGAGGATGATTAGTTTCCAGGTCAACTAATTCCCGGTATAATTTATCGTATTCAAAATCGGAAACTTTTGGATTAGCTTGAACATAATAATTATAATCAAGCTCCCGAATTTCTTTTCTCAGTTTTTCAATTTTTAAGAGAATCTGATTGTCCATTTGCTTTTTGAATTTCTACAGTTTTCTTTTTTTCCATTGGTAAATATTTAATTCCCGCTCTATCGATCTGAAGATTTCTTGTGCCGCCTACTTCGTCGATCTTTAACTGCGAATCATTCATGAATAATTCAATTCCGGTATTTCCCAATAATAATTGAAATTTTGTTTTCGCATGTGCACTTGTAAACTGTTCCGGTTTTAGCAAATATTCTTTCACATTTGTTTCATCGATCGTTATTCTTACCCAGACCGTATCGACAGCGATAATTTTTAATTTTAGACTATCGGATAAATCTTTTGTGGAAACCTGCTTCAAATCAAATCTGTTGCCTTCTTCGGAGTTTTTGTCCTCCATAATTTTTTCATAAGGCGTTTCGACGATTATTTCCTCTGATGAATCATAAATAAAAATGAAGTAAATAAGAATGAACAATATTGCGGCAATTCCTGCTCCGCCATAATATAAAATATTAGTGTCTCTTTTAAAGATTGGCTTAGCCGCTTCTTCGGTTGGTTTGAATTGAACTATGGGTTTTATCTCTTCAGGTTCTTCTGTGAATGATTCCACAATTTCGAGTTTTGGTTTTTCCACCTTCCCGGTTTTTGCCGTTTCATACTTTTGAATAATTTCGTCGGGACTTAGATTAATCGCGCTGGAATATTCCTTTATAAAAGCGCGGACGTATACTTCGGGTAATACTTCAAAGTCACCATTTTCAATGGATTCAAGGAATTTTACGTCAATTCTCGTTTTCTGATAAATCTGCTGAAGCGTAATTCCGGACTCGAGTCTTTTACTTTTTAACTCTTCTGCCAGTTTTTTTAATAATTCACCGCTCATAACAATACCGCTTTAATTATTCTTTCAGTTTAATTTTAGCTGCAAACGCTCCGTCAATATAATGCAAATGCGGAAAAGTTTGAAGACAACCGTTTTCATCAATCAACGAATCATCGAGAGTATTCTTTAGACTAATTAGTTCATAATTTTTATTTTCTTCAAGAAAGTTTTTCACTATCACGAAATTCTCTTCCGGTTCAATCGTGCAAGTACTGTAAACCAAAATTCCGCCGGGTTTAAGAAACGAAGCTCCCTTGCTCAACAATTTATATTGAATTTCGGCAAGTTTTCTTACATCTCCTAAATCTCTTTTCCATTTTATATCGGGCTTCTTAGTAAGTGTTCCTAATCCAGAACATGGAGCGTCAATTAAAACGCGGTCAAACTTTTTCTCAACAATATATTCATGAGCGTCGCCTTCAACTAGATTAGCATTTTCTACCCCAAGCCTTTCAATATTTTTCTTCATGATTTTTAAACGGCTTTCAAATTTATCGAGGGCAATAATTTCACCCGTGTTGCACATTAAATCTGCAAGATGCGCCGTTTTACCTCCGGGCGCTGCGCAGAGATCGAGAACCCGCATTCCTTCGCGAGCATCAAGAAGTTTTGTGGAAAAGCCGGTGCTTTCATCTTGAATTGTAAAATATCCTTTTGAAAAGTATTCCCAGTCCGTAATATTCGTTAAAGCGTGTAGTTTATAGAAACCATTAACATACTTTGCTTTGGAGAATTTCAAATTGACCGATTGGAGCAGTTTAATGAATTCTTCATCTGTGGTTTTTAAATAATTAACTCTAAGACTGAGAACAGGTTTATTGTTATTCGCTTTCAAGAGTTCTTCTGTAAAACTTTCACCGTATCTTTTAACCCATCTTTTAACCATCCAAATCGGATGAGAATAATATGCGCTAAAAAACAGATTCAAGTCTTCCTCTCTGTTAGGGTAGCGTATACCATCTTTGCTGCGAATAATATTTCGAAGAACGGCATTAGTTAAATCAGCCGATTTTTTGCCCTGAAGTTTTTTTACGAATTCAACGGCTTCATCAACCGCTGCATAGTCCGGTACTTTATCCAGAAATAAAATTTGATATAGAGCCACGCGCATCGCATTCTTGACGTTAGGAATGCATTTTGAGAATTGCCCTTTGTAAAACCCGTTCAAAATCCAATCAATTCTGCCAAGCCATCTTATAACGCCGTGCACAATTTCAAATAATAACGATTTGTCGTTTCCCGCTAAATCCGAATTTTTAATTTCTATTTCAAGCAATTTGTCTAAATAGGCGTCTGTTCTGTCAACTCGATTAAGAATTTTTACAGAAAGCCCCCTAACGCCTTCGTATAACTTCATTCCCGTCAATTCTTCTTGATTGTCCATAACATTCCTAACAATAATATTTCTTTTTATACAGATTGCTCAAAAACTAAAAACATTTGCTAATTGTTGACGAGAAATATATTCTTACCAAAACACATCTATCAAAGCAACTGAACTCTAAAATAAGAAAAAATGACCTTACTTAAATAACGTGAGCAAATAATAATTTTAAAAACTTTTTCAGCGCAAATAAAAAAAAGCCACAATACTTTTAGATATTGTGGCTGATATTAAACATTTACTCCTAAAGTTAAGATTTAATGCCGTACTTCTTATTAAATCTCTCAACACGTCCAGTTGAATCGAGCATTTTTTGTTTTCCGGTAAAGAAAGGATGCGATTTATCGGAAATTTCTAATTTAACCAACGGATAAGTATTTCCATCCTCCCATTCAATCGTTTCACTAGTAGCAACTGTGGATCTTACAATGAATGTATGGTCAACCGAAATATCCTTAAATAAAACTGGTCTGTAGTTCGTTGGATGAATTCCTTTTTTCATAACAATCCTTTTTCTAAAATTTTAAGGCGTAAATATATTACAATTTTTGTTGGTTTTCAATATTTCTGAAGCAATTCTTAATTTTTACTCGTCTTGTTTTTCAGTGAATCCTGCTTCGCTACTTGACTGTCTGGATTTGCTGAAGTGTCTTTTTCTATTAAAGAGAAGCCTTCAAAAGAAAACCTTTTGTCTCCACCGCCGGCTAATGTTCCATACTTGCTGCCTTTTTGATGAATCCCCTGTCCTTGCAATTGTTTATCGACATCAACAGTTTTACCATCGTTAAAAGGAAAATTAAGTTTATACTTTGACACAGCGTCATTAGGCTGCACAATTACTTTATACACGTCCTGTTTTTGAGGTTTTGGGGTCTTGGATTTAGCATTCTCACTTGAGCCGCTAAAAATCTCCTCTTTGGGCGCTTCTTGCATAAGAATTGTATCTGAATTGATAAAAGCAGCATCTTCTCTTACTTTAGGTTGACTTAAGAGTGGATTTTCAAAATCGTTAGTCTCGTTCACGAATAAGAAATAAACCAATACCGCAGAAGCTACTAATGCAAAGGAAGGTTTAAGATAAACCGACCACCCCGCAAAAACAGATCGCTTTGATGATGACTTAAAATTTTTGTTGTGAATTTTAGTCATCAAATTGAATTCAAAATTTTCCGGAGCCTTTACTTTAGGCAGGCTCTTTAACAGATCGATGGTTTCTTTGAATTCTTTTTCTTCAATGTAGAATTTATCTTCCATAAGCTAATTCGAATAAATGTTTTTCAATAATTTTTGTAATTGTGTTCTTCCTCTATTAATTCTTGATTTTACAGTACCAATTGATAATGCTGTAATATCTGAAATTTCTTCGTATGAAAATCCTTCAACATCTCTTAAAACAACTACTTCTCTGTAAATTGGTTTTACTCTCAGCAGAGCTTTCTGAACAAATCTGTTTTTTATTTCGTTATCAGCGGCTCTATCCGGAGCTATAAAAGCTCTATCTTCAATCTGAAAAGTTCTATCATCATCGTCGTTACTAAGCGAAAATATAACTCTTCTTTTTCTGCGTTTTAACTCGTTCTTAGCCAAATTCCCGGCAATCGTGTATATCCAGGTAGAAAACTTGGCGAATGATTGATACGAATCTTTGTTCAGGTAAAATTTAATCATTGTATCCTGAACAATATCAGTACACGCGTCACGATCGCCTACGAACCGAAAAACAAAATTCATTAAAGGATCTTTAAACCTCTTTACTAAAATCTCGTATGCCTGAAGAGTGTTATTGTCCTGAAATTCCTTTATTAACTGTTCGTCGGTTAATGAAAATAATTTTTTTTCCAATGGAACTTATACTGTTAGTAAAAATAAATGTTTCAAAAAAAAAATCTAATATTGTCGTTGTAATTTCAAGATAGAATATTGATGCAATAAATTTACGATAATTGTAAACCGAATTCACTTATCCACAGATTTTTGAGACTAAAATTGTTACAAGCGCTTTTTCATCTGCATTTGTAGATTTCAACTGAATATCCGCCTCAAGCAAAGCCGATAAGGATTTATCTATTCTCGCCTCATTCAATAAATATTTTGACTTCTTACAATTGATATAGTAATACGGAGAAACGCCGCACTCTTTTGCCGCAGCAAAGTCAGGAGTATTAAGTCTTAAAAATTCCAATATTCTCATCAATATTGAAAAATACTTTGCGAGCATTGTAATTATATAAACAAGGTTCTGTCCGTTTTCCAAAAGATTGTAAGCAATATTAAGCGCATCTCCCTTTTTTCCTTTACCGAGCGCATCCTGCAGATTAAAAATATTGAACTCTTTTGCGTCTCTAACCTGAGATGAGATTAAATCGAGTGGAATTTCCGAGTTTGGTTTATTTAAATAATTTTGGAATTTATACAACTGCATTTCAATAAGGGATTTACTATCACCCACCAAATCAACCATCACCTCTGCATTTTGTTGGCTAAGCACAAGCTGCAGTTCGGATGCCTGACGAATTGTCCAATTAACTAATTCCTGCCCTTTCAACTCCTTTGCTTCAAAGAGGAAGCCTTTGGCTGCAAGTGAAGTATACGGCTCTTTTGAGCAATCTAACTTTTTACCGTGTTGTGTAATAATCAGAATTGTTGAGTTAACGGGATTTTGGGCATAGTCGGCAAATTTTTTCTTATCGTTAATATTCTCGAAGCCTTTCACTGTCAACAACTTCTTTGAGGAACCAAACGGAAACGCTGACGCAGTATCTACAATATGCGATATCTGTATTTCTTTTGAAGCGGTAATAATTTCTCTATCAAAATCTGTTTCAATAAAAGTGTTCGCCGCATCAGAAATTAATTTTATAGTGTGTGAAATTGTGTAATCGTCTTCACCAAAAAGGAAATAAATCGGCTGTATCCTTTCCGGCTTAATGTGCTTTTTGATATTATAAATTGATTCTGCCGAAAGATTCTGCTTAGCCATTTGCCGCCTTTTGCCTTTCCTTATTTATCGCTTTAATAAGGAAAAATATAAATCCTCCCCAAACGATACCTGTAATGAATACAATCATAAAAATTGTTAATAAACTCATCTTCATGCAGTTAATTTTTGATTAATCTTTTTGTTAAGCAAAATAAAAATTACAATAACTACTCCCCATTGGAACAAGCACGTTCCTGCATTTTCTGTATTGAATGGATTTAACCAATCGGGGTCCCACGAAACAGAAGAGATAAGCCACCACGAAAGCAGCACAACAACCTGAGCTGGAATTAAGTATTTGATAATCACATTATACCATTTCCCAATTTTAATATCGCTGCCCTCGCCGTTAATAATTTCAACACGGAATTTATCCACACCGAATTTAATAATTGCGAAGGCAATAAAGGCGCCGCTTAAAATTAGCCCAACTCCCCAAACCCAGTCTTGATTTGTGAAAAAATTAATATCGAGTGCGGAAGGAACACCAAACAAAAAGCCAATTCCAGCTACAAGCATAATTGCTTTTTTCCTGTTGAATCCAAAATCGATAAAAGTTCTGGTTGTTAGCTCCATAAGGGAAATTAATGACGAAAGGGCTGCAAAAGAAAGTGCAAGAAAAAATATTGACGCGAATAGAGTATTCAGCAATGGATTTGAAGAAATGTTATTAAAAAGCAAGGGAAGATAAATGAATGTTAATCCCGTATTTGCCGGACCGGATTGTGTAATCTGATTCATTGCGTCCACCGAACTCAATGCGAATACCGTTGAAAATATTGTGATGCCCGCGACAAGTGAGATTGAGTTGTTCCCAAATCCGATTAAAGAGGCGTTAATGGAAATATCTTCGTTTCGTTTCATATAAACTGCGTAGGTTAAAATCAGTCCCCATCCTGCGCCGGTATCCCATGCATTTTGAGTTAATGCGTTGAGCCACACTTTGTAATCAAGAATGTATTCCATCTTGGGTGTGAAAAAATATTTCAATCCTTCCATTGCATTGGGAAGAGTTATTGCTCTAAACAACAGAATGAATAAAATAATAATGAGTGAAGTAACGAGCACTTTATTTGCCTTTTCAATTCCGTTTACGACGCCACGGAAAATAATTGCTGCGCAAATGAACATCGCAATAAAGTGAAATATTAATGGCGAGTAACTCGAAGAGAATTCATTCCAATAAAGCAGATAATCTGTTTGGTTAAGCAAATTGCCGGAGACAGCAGATACAAAATATTTTATGCACCATCCCGTTACAACGGAATAGTAAAACATTATTGCAGTAGAAACAAAGGCAATAAAAGCGCCCATCCAAGCGTATTTTTTACCGGCAGTTTTGGCGATTGCGCCAATGGGACCGAAACGCGTGGATTTACCGAGCGCAAATTCTGCAATAATCAGAGGTAAGGACCAAATCAACAGAAAAATTACCCATGGAATTAAAAATGATCCTCCACCGTTTTGAGCAACAACTCGAGAAAACCGCCAGATATTCCCCGTGCCTATTGCTATTCCCAGTGTTGAAATAATCAATCCCCACCGGGAAGAAAAGAATTCTCTATGTTTCATTTATAGAATTATTTGTTAACTCTTTTTTCTAAAGTTACTGCCTGCATTACCACATCGGCTAGAGGTTTGTCGTAAGGTTTTGATGTTTGCACTTTGCCAATCGCAACAACTACATCCATTCCGGAAATAACTTTTCCGAATACCGAATGCTTGCCGTCAAGCCAAGGAGTTGGAACTAAAGTGATGAAAAATTGACTTCCGTTTGTATTTGGACCGGCATTAGCCATCGACAAAACGCCCGGCACATCGTGACGCAAATTTTGATTGAATTCATCTGCAAATTTACCTCCCCATAAACTTTCGCCGCCGCGTCCTGTTCCTGTTGGGTCGCCGCCTTGAATCATGAAATTATCAATAATTCTATGAAAAATTATTCCATCATAATATTTCTTTAATGCTAATCCGGCAAAGTTTTCAACGGTTTTAGGCACTTCTTTTGCGAACAACTCAATTTCAAAATTTCCGAGATTTGTTTGAAAAACCGCAACAAGTATTTCGTCTTTATTCAGCGTTAAAAGATCTTTCAAGTTTTCCTCTGATTTTTTGCTAGTATTTAATTTGTTGTCTGTTTCCCTATTCTCTTGAGCATTACAAGCAGTAACAAAGAGAAACATGCTCATCAAAATCAATAATGGTTTTTTCATGATTACACCTATGGATTAATTATGTTTGTAGTTATCAATGTGATTATTGCAATTCCTAAAGCAATTCTGTAGTAAATAAAAATGTGAGTGGAATTCTTTTTCAAATAGTTAAGTAGAAACGCAATTGTTAAATAACCGCTCACGGCTGCGGCAATTGTTGCCACAATTAAATTCAGCATTCCGCCGCTGTCGATGTATTTCAAAGACTCAAAAAATTCTAAAAGTCCGCTGCCGAAAATAGCAGGCACACTCAACAGAAATGAAAATTTTGCGGCTGTATCGCGTTTCAAGCCAACGAACATGCCCGCTGTAATTGTAGTGCCCGATCTTGAAGAACCTGGAATAAGCGCAAATGATTGTCCTATTCCAATTATCAGAGCATCCTTCCAGCCAAGGTCTTTAATATCTTTTGTGAATTTGCCCACCTTCTCTGCAAGCGCCAGTACGAGCGCCAATAAAATTAAACTGCCGGCAATGACGTATAAATTTTTTGTTAGACTGCCTTCAATAATATCTTTAAAACCCAATCCGATCACGGCAACCGGAATTGAACCAAGAATTATAAGCCATCCAAGTTTTGAGTTTGAGTTTTGATTCGCAAATTTTTTCGGATGAATGATATTCTCTTTGAAAAAATCAATCAGAATTTGCCATAGATCATTCCAAAAGTAAATAATAATTGCAAACAAAGTCCCCATTTGAATCACTGCAATAAAAGCTGTCCACCGCTCTGGCTGATCCGGAGAAATCAATCCAAAAAGTTTACCGGCTACAGTCAAATGTCCCGTACTGCTTATCGGTAAAAATTCTGTTAGACCTTGTATTATTCCTAATAAAAAAGCTTCGAAAATTGTCACTTTGCACCTTAAAAGAAATATGAAACACCAATATTTACGCTTATTGAAAAAGAATTAATATTCACTTCTTTATCTAAAACAGAATTGAATATTTTTTTTGAACCTTTTATTGGAGCGCCCGGAAAATCATATCTTAATGTTGAACCGATATTTGCGTATAAATCATCGCTCAATAAAGTATGCCCCTGCGCTCTT
>Ga0180009_10000226_pt1 | contig 84595 bp, 107 predicted proteins | sample OS_PC_MetaG_FD_123537 | JGI IMG/M metagenome (GOLD analysis project Ga0180009, IMG submission 123537) | Groundwater microbial communities from the Aspo Hard Rock Laboratory (HRL) deep subsurface site, Sweden - OS_PC_MetaG | ecosystem: Environmental > Aquatic > Deep subsurface > Groundwater... | reverse complement strand
GTTGTAAGTTATTTCTGGGAGATTTTTTATTGTTGACACTAAACATCCTGTTAAAGAATCTGTTTTTGCTAGTTTTGGATCAAGTTCTGTTTCAATTGAAATACTTACTCCTGGAAAAACCTCTTTTACTTTGTTTGTTCCTTTGTGAAGAGAAAGAATCTTTGTTGTTAGGGTTTCATAAGTTTGTTTGTTTGCTTTTTTTATGCTTATTCCTGGTTTTATTTCAATTTCATCACCTACTTTTAATTTTCCTTGTTTTAGAATTCCTCCTAAAACTCCGCCTTTAAGATCCTGGATCTTTGCTCCCGGTTTATTTATATCAAAACTTCTAGCAACTAAAAAACAAGGAGTTTTGTCTGGGTCTTTTTTTGGAATTTCAAGATCACATAAAGCTTCCAATATTTTATCTATATTAATTTCTTGCTGAGCTGATACAGGAATAATAGGAGAGTTTTCTGCAGAAGTTCCTTTAACAAAATTTTTTATTTCTTTATAGCTTTTTAGTGCTGTAGCTTTATCGACTAAATCTATTTTATTTTGAACAATAATTATTTTATTTATTTTTTTAGCCTGAAGAGCCATGAAGTGTTCTTTTGTCTGGGGTTTTATTCCTTCATTTGCAGCAATTACAAGTATTGCCGCATCAATAATTGCTGCTCCAGAAAGCATTGTTGCCATAAGCATCTCATGGCCCGGTGCATCAATAAAGCTAATATATCTTACTGGAGTTCCTTTTCCTTTATTATTAAAAGTATTTCCCTCTTTAGAAATTGTTGTTTCTGCATATCCTAATTTTATTGTTATTCCTCTTTTTAGCTCTTCAGAGTGAGTATCAGTAAACTTTCCAGTGAGTTTAGATAAAAGAGTTGTTTTTCCATGATCAATATGGCCCACAACTCCAACATTAATTTCAGGTATATTTATTTCCTTAGTCATAGAAACTCAAATTTTAAGAAGTTTTTAAAGGTTGTTAAATGTTCTGATAAATATTAGCTTTATTTTTTTCCAACAATGCCGTTATGATCAAGATCTGGGATTTCAATTATTTTATTTAAATCCTCCCCATTTCTTTCATATACTTTATATTGATAAAGATACCAATTGTGCGTGCTTCTGAAAACATCTTCAAACATGTAATTACTCCAGATTTTTCCTGATCCTCTATTATCATATTCTATCCAATCACATTTTGGTTCAGCGAAATCTTCTTCAGTGAGATCAGTATCATTACTACATCCAGCTAAACTTAATATAATTGCAGAATTCAATAATAATTTATTTAAGAATTTCATTTTAAAATAAAGAATATTTATTATTTGGGTTCAGCAGGCTTTTCTTTATTTGGGGTTTCTTTGTTTTGATCTGTAAAAATATCTTTTAAAGGAGTTGTGCCTTGTTTTATGACTTTAAGGTTAATTTGATTTATGTCTGTAGAAATTACTTTTCCTCTTACTGTTTTTCTTAATCTTAATCCTTTAGGTCTATTTTTTGTTCTTTTTCTTTTTCCTTCGTGCTTTGGCCTTTTTTTCATTGATTTTCCATAAGTAAGAAGCATTGCACTTAATCCAACACCTTCAACCTCTTTCATAGAAGGAAATCCTGCTTTGTCGCTTGCACCTGTTATTTCTAATTCATATCCGTCTAATGCAGGAAGAACTTCTTTTCCAGCTACTTTGTTATTGAGTTCTTTTCCAACTAAACCTTCGCTTTCTAATTCTAGCTTATAGGTTTTTCCTGATTTATCAGATATGTTTATTTTAAATGGCATGATAATTAATACTTTGAAGGGTTTAAAAAGGTTACTTAATGAGCTTATGCAAATTAATTATTCATATCTATAAGTTAGATTTATATATTCTTTTTACTAGTTTGTTTCATGACTAAAAAGAATGAGGTGATTAAACTAAAGAGTGTGGAAAAGTATTATTTTATGGGGGATGATGTAGTAATCAGAGCTGTTGATGGGGTTGATATTGTTGTTGAAAAAGGCGATTTTATTGCAGTTATGGGTCCGTCTGGGAGCGGAAAATCTACATGCATGAATTTAGTTGGAAGTTTAGATGTTCCAACAGAAGGCTCAATTTATCTAGATGGAGAAGATATTTCTTATTTAAGCGAGTCAGACTTGGCCGAGTTAAGAGGTAAAAAAGTTGGATTTATTTTTCAGCAGTTTAATTTGATTCCTAATTTAACAGTTAAAGAAAATGTAATGCTTCCTATGACTTTTCAGGGAATTAGTAAAAGTGAAAGAGAAGAAATTGCAGAAGAACTTTTAGATAAAGTGGGTTTAGGAGATAGAATGGATTTTTATCCTAATCAATTATCTGGGGGGCAGCAGCAAAGAGTTGCTATTGCAAGAGCTTTATCTAATGATCCAGAAGTAATTTTAGCTGATGAGCCCACAGGTAATTTAGACAGTAAGACTGGAAAAAAGGTTTTAGAATTTTTAGATAAACTCAATAAAGAAGGAAAAACAATAATAATGGTAACTCATGATCCAGCATTAGCAGAAGCACATGCTAGAAAAGTTTACTGGTTAAAGGATGGAAAAGTAGAAAAAGTTACAAGGAAGAGATAATTTGAAATTGGGTTTGTTTATTTATCCAACCAATCATACCATGGGGCTATTTTGAATTCTTTAGGTCTATCAAAACCCGCGATATAGGGTTTTATATCTAAAACTTGAGATTCATTAATTGCATCTAAACCCTGAACATGTAAAGTATTATCTTCTATTTTGATTAATTTAACTAATCTAAGTGCAATATGGTTTGGTCTATATTGGCTTCTCGAAGCAAAAACCCCTACTTTGGGCAAGGTTTTTTCACTTGGTGGTCCCGGGTGTGTTGTTAGTTCTAATTTTGTTGCTTGATCAAGAAAGTAAATCACAAAAATATGGGAAAATTCTTCTAATCCCTTTGTTCCTTGCGCATATTTTTTATCAAGAATAATTTTAGAATTAGTTGTTGTTTGTAATCCTTTTTCACAAGCAAAAATTAACTCCTCTGGATTCTCAAAATTTGAAACAACATGTCCAATAGGTTCAAGGCATATTTTAGTCATAGTTAATAGTTAATTGCAGGTCTTTAATAAATTTTATGTTTGTTAAGAAGGGACTCTGTGGTGAATGTTGTTAATTAATAATTAGATATAAAAAGGCTTTTTAATTTCTTATTAAGAAGGTGATTAAATGGTAGATTATTTTTCATTTGCATTTAAAAATTTAAAAAGAAGAGGATTAAGAAGTTATCTTACTCTTTTAGGTGTTTTTATAGGAATAGCTGCAGTGATTTCTTTAATTACTCTAGGAAGTGGACTAAAGGCTGCAGTAAATGCACAATTTAGTGTTGGTTCTACTCAAGCATTAACTATTCAGGCAGGAGGAGTAACTTATGGGCCTCCAGGTTCAGGTGCAGTAAATCCTTTAACAAAGCAAGATGCAGAAGCAATTTCTAAGTTAAGCAGTATTGAATCAGTTAGTCCAAGAAGTTTAGAAGCAGTTAGGATCGAATATAATAATAAATTAGTTTTTGGATATGCCCTTAGCATGGATGAGGGAAATGAAAAGGGGATGTATGAGTCAATGGGTTTAGAAGCAGATCAAGGAAAACTTTTGTATGGGAATTTTGGAAAAATTGTTGTTGGAGCAAATGTTGCAGATGAAACTAAAAATGGATTTGAAAAAGAAATTTCTCCTGGAAAAAAACTTCTTATTGAAGACAGAGAGTTTCAGGTTATTGGGGTTTTAGAAAGAGAAGGAAGTTTTACCTTAGATAATATTATCCTTATGTACGATGCTGATTTAGAGCCTTTAATTGGTTATGGAGACAGTGTTGATATTATTGGGGTTAAGGTAAAAAGCAAGGATTTAATGGGCAAAGCTAAAGCAGATATTGAAAAACTTCTTAGAGAGAGAAGAAATGTTAAGGTTGGTGAAGAAGATTTCGAGGTTTCAACTCCTGATGCAATTTTAGGCCAGATTAATAGTGTTTTAAATGGAATACAGATTTTTATAATTATTATTGCTTCAATTTCAATCTTTGTAGGCGCAATAGGAATTATTAACACGATGACTACTTCTGTTTTAGAAAGAAAAAGAGAGATTGGAATCATGAAAGCAATTGGGGCAAAAAACAAACACATCTTTTTTCAGTTTTTTGTTGAGTCTGGACTTTTAGGTTTTATTGGGGGAGCAATGGGGATTATTTTTGGTTTAATCGTTGGATATTTAGGAACCATGGGAATAAATAGTTTTGTTGGATCAACAACAAGCCCAGAAATTAATATTTTCTTAATTGTATTTTCTCTTATTGGAAGTTTTTTAATTGGAGCAATTGCCGGAATAATCCCGGCAATGAGAGCAGCACATCAGCATCCAGTGGAGGCTCTGAGGGGGTAAAAAATGAAAAAAGATTTTTGGGAAAAATGGAAGAATAAAAGTTTAATAGAAAAAAAAGCAATAAATGTAGTTAAACTAGCAAGAGAAAAAATTATTTTAGTAATTCCTAGAGATAAATTGCATTCTATTTATCTCAAAGGAAGTTTTGTTAGAAGAGAAATGAATAAAAAAAGTGATGTGGATATTGTTCCTATTGTAACTGAGACAAAATATGAAGGTGAAGTTTTTGGGGTCAATTCAAGAAAAATTAATCCTATTATTGTTGTTCCCTTATCTTTACAAGAATTAAAACAAAATAAACTTTTAACAAAAAGTAATGGAAAAATTGATTTAAGAGCAAAACCAGACAGATTCTTAGAAACATTAAATGAGTGTAAATTAATTTATGGAAAATCACTTAATCCCAAGAAATTTAAAATTAGAAGTAACAGACAGGCATTAAAAGATGAAATTGAGGTTATAAAAAAAGGATATATTCCTTATTATGAGAAAGGAGATATAAAGTTTGAACTTTTATTAAAAGAGGTTTTTTGGTTGACTGAATTAGAACAAAAAATTAAGGGGGCCAGAATAAATGGCTCGTTTAAAGATATAGTGAATTCTGTGAAAGATAAAGATCATATTATCCATTATGCAATTAAATTTAGAAATTTTTCTTTAAAAAATAAAAGAGAGGAGAAAAATTTTGTTGAGAAATTAAAAATACATTTGGAAAATTTAAAATGGTAGGATATGAATCAATAAAATATTCCTTGAATAATTTAAGAAAAAGAAAGAGCAGAAGCTTTTTTACAATTTTTTCTATTTTTATTGGTATCACCACTATTTTTATTTTCATAAGTTTTGGATTAGGATTGTACTCTTTTATTGGAGAGATGTCTTCTGGATCTTCAGCTGATAAGGTTTTAATTCAGCCAAAGGGAATGGGTGTCGCAGGAATTGGAAGCACTATTGTTTTAGATGATACTGATTTAAGAGCAATAAGAAACACCCAGGGAGTTTATGATGCTTCTGGAGTTTATATTAAGCCAGCAGAGATTCTTATGCAGAACAAAAGAGTTTATACCTTATTAATTGGTTATGATCCCGATAAACCTCTTGTTATGGAAATGTCAAATGTTGGATTATATAAAGGAAGGCAATTGAGCAGCGGGGATAATGCAGAAATTATTTTAGGATATAATTATCAGGTTGCTGGCAAAATCTTTCCTAAACCAATAAGCCTAAATGATAGAATATACATAAATGGAAAACAATTAAAAGTAGTTGGTTTTTTTGATGAAGTTGGAACCCCTCAAGATGATGCACAGATTTATGTTTCTAATGATTATATTGATAATATTTATCCAGACCAAAATAATTCTTATGGCTGGATAGTTGCAAGAGTAGATGTAAAGAATATTGATAGTGTTGTTTTAAAAATTGAAAAAAATCTTAGGCAGGAAAGAGATCTTGAGGAAGGAAAAGAAGATTTTTTTGTTCAGTCTTTTAAAGATATGATAGAAGGATACTCTAGTGCATTAAATATTGTTATTGGTTTTATTGTTTTAATTGCATTGATTTCTGTGCTTGTTAGTGCTGTTAATACTGCTAATACAATGATTACTTCTGTTATAGAGAGAACAAAAGAGATAGGGATAATAAAATCAATTGGCGCAAGAAACTCTAGTGTTTTTTCTATCTTTTTATTTGAATCTAGCTTTTTAGGGTTTGTTTCAGGGGTAGTTGGAGTTTTAATTGGATATTTATTAAGCTCTCTTGGTGGAGCATTATTAAAAAATCTTGGTTATGGGTTTTTACAGCCTGATCTTAACCCGTGGCTGTTTGTCGGATGTATTTTATTTGCAACAATTACTGGAGCAGTTAGTGGAGTTTTTCCTGCAATAAGAGCTGCCAAGACAAATCCTGTTGATGCGTTGAGATATGAGTAAAAATGAAAATAATTTATGTAAATAAAGAAAAGCTTTATCCTGTTTTTGGACTTGTTATTTTTAAAGGGGAGAGAATTTATATTAGAAAAGATCTTCCAAAGCTAGTTCAAGATTTTTTATTAGAGCATGAAAAATTTCACTTGTTGGACTATAAACGATTAAAAAAGAAGCACAAAAATGAATCTTTATTTTGGTCTGAAATTAAAGCTAATTTTTATGGATTTATTAAACAACCTCTTGGAGCAATCATCACATTAATCATGAGTTTGAGTTGGCCAAGATTGAAAATGTATTTATTTGATTATAATAAAAATTCTAAGGATTTATTTGAAAGATTTAAGTGAAAAATAATTGATCAAAAGATTTAAATACTAGGTAAGATGTGTCTTACCATGGTAAATATTAGCGTAACAAAGATGAGTTCAAAAGGGCAGATAGTAATTCCTTCTAATATGAGGGGGGATTTGAAAGAAGGAGATGAAATTTTAATTATAAAAGATGAAGATAGAATCATCTTAAAAAAAGCTGATAAGTTAACTGAAGAAATGAAAGAGGATTTAGAATTTGCTAGAAGAGCTGAAGAAGCCTATAAAAGGCATGAAAGAGGAGAGGCTATGAGAATGGACTTTGATGATTTTATTGAAGAAATGAAAAAATGGTAATAGTTGTTTTTGATGATAAATTCAAAAAAACGTTTTCTAAAATTAAAGACAATTTGCTGAAAGAGAAAATTATTAAACAAGTTGAAAAAATTAAAATTAATTCTGAGATAGGAAAATCAATAAGAAATGTTAGAAAAGGAACAAGAGAATTATATATAAAACCTTTTAGATTATCTTATGTTTATCACGTGGATAAAGAAACAGTGGAAATTCTTGAATTTTATCATAAAAAAAAGCAATGAATTTTTATAACTTAGCCATTCCACGTCTGTGCATTATTCTTTCTTGTTTCTTTTTTCTTCTTCTAAAAATAAACCAGATTATTAAGATTACAACAATAATTAAAAGAACATAATAAATAACTGGGGTTGAAGTTTGATCTTCATTTGAAAGAGCAAAATAAGAAGAATCAAAAGTTACTGTTTTAGTTAAGGTTCTTCTGACTCCTATTTGGTCAGTATAAAGTACATTAATCTGTATTTCTCCGTTCTTTGGTATTGCTTCAAAATCTGCAGTTGTATACTCATTTGAGTCTAAGTCTCCAACAACAACCCTATTTGCCCCTTTTATTTCAATTGTATCTTGTTTTGGAATTTCTAAGGTCAAGGCCTCAATATCTGTTTCTGCAATATTTAATATTTCAATTGTTAATTCATTTGTTTTATAAGAATAGTCTTTTATATGCAATTCAAAATCTGCAGCAGGGTTTTCAATATTTATCCTAAATTTTTTCCCTAAAAAAGGAGCAGAAGTTGAAGAAGAGTATTTAACTTCTAAATCATAATCTCCATCAAGAGCATTTTTATTAACTACTAGTCTATATGGAATCATCCAGTTTGGACTATAGTCTTTTATGTATGTTCCTCCTTTAATTGTTTTTTTAATTTCTTTTTCTTCAACTGAGAAAGGAAAAGATGGGACGACTTCAAAACTAATTAAACCACATTCTGGGTTGCTTGTGCCTGTCATCTGAAATACTACTTTAACATAATCATTTGGTATAGCAGGATATGGGTCTTGATTTATTAAAGAAACATCTAAAACACATGGTTCTGAACTTATTAGTAATATATTTGCAAGTAGTAGTGCTATAAATAAAAAAATAAATTTGTTGTTCATTTTTTGCCTCTTTTATTTTAAGAGTTAATTTATGTTTTTAAAGTTATCTTCTTTTCTTAGATTCAACAATATTTTTAACTTTAGATGATAAAATTGCTATTGAAAACATCACAATAGCAAATAATAAGAATATGAATTTAAAAGGGAATATTAAAAGAACAACTGCAGAAAAAAACCTAGAAAAAAACGGACTTATTCCAATTACTGTAAGATACTGGGGATAGTATTTTTCTCTATCTTTCTTTTTAATTATATCAAAGAAATAAGCTTCATTTATTGGTTCAATCATGGCTGCTCCAAAGCTTGCTAAAATTAATATTATGAGCATCAGATAAATATTTGTTATGAAAAAGCATATTAGGGCAGTTAATCCTAGTATTGTATATCCATAAAAAAACAGTTTTTTAAAGCCTTTTTTACTTGCTATTTTTCCTATTTTATATTCACTTAAAATTAAAGGAAGAACTATTGCTGCTATAAAATATCCAATTATTTTGTTGCCTAGATTATTTTCATACATGTAAATTGGTACAAATACATAGATTAAAACCCACCAGAAATGAATCCCTCCTCCTAAAAAATATGCAAGCCTTTTGTTTTTGTCTTTAAAAAAATCAAAGAAAAGTTTCAAAGGATTTTTATCAATTTTCTTTTTTGGTTTTATTTCTTTTAGTTTAAGTTTTTTTGATAGTAAAAAAGAGACTAAGAACATTAAAGAACCAAATAAGAAAACATATTTTATCCCATATTTACTAGCAATAAACCCTGCAATAATAGGAGCAATAAAAAAAGATGAGTTGAGAATAGTATAAATTAATCCTTCATTCTTGGATAAGCTAGAGTCTTTTGATTTTTCTCTAATTAAAATTCCATACGCACTTATTCTTAGACTCCCGATAATTGAAGTGATAATTCCTAAGATAATTACAATATAGAAATTTGAGATAATTGAAAATAAAGCATAGAATATAAATAATAAAATTAAAATTAAAGAAAAGAATTTAACTTTGTTTATTTTTTCAATTAGCGGGACAGCGAAAATAAAAGTTAGGGTTCCTATTATTGTAAAGAATGCAGTTAAAAAACCAACATAAGAAGCATTGTGAAGATAAGAGTCTAGGTATATTGCCCAGATTGTTATTATTGCAGATAAACCCAGTGCAGTAAATGTGCCAAAAATTCCCAGTCTTTTTATTTCTGAATAATGACCTCTTTTATCAAAATGCATAAAGAATATAAGATGAGTGAGATTTTAAAGGTTACTTTAAACACCCCAATCAGATTTTTCTTGTCTTTTTATTTCTGCAATTTCCTGGAGAACTGAAATTTCTTTAGGGGAAAGAAGATCTTTGTTTTTTTTGAATATTTTAAACTGGGATTCAGAAATATCTGAGTATAGGAATGTTCTTGACTCTAGTTCTCTTTCATAATTTAAGCCTGGAACAGAAACTGCAACTTCTAATCCTTCAATAGCTTCATTAACAGATTTATTTTCACTCTGGATGTTTTTTATTCTTCCAATTTTTTCTCCTTGTTCGTTTATTAAAGGAAGCCCAGAAATTAATTTGCCTGCCTCTATTCTTACTCCAAAAATTGCTGGTTTTGTGTTTCTAAAAACATGCTGGTGTAAAAGTTCTAATTTACATATTGTTGAAAGACTCATTAATCTTGTTTTTTCAATTGCTTTAGATTTTTCTTCTCTATATTTTACAAGATCTTCAATAAGTTTGTAGATTACTTCATCACTTATTATTTTTATTTTTCCTTTTATTTCCTTTGCTTCTTCATCAATTCCTATGTTAAACCCTACAATTATTGCATCTAATTCATTTATTTCTAGATTTGCCTTGGCTGAGATTATATCTGCTTTACTTATCGGACCTATTCCTGCTTTGACAACATTTACTCTGTTTTGTTTTAAGAGAGTCAGAAGTGCTTCTAAACTTCCTAAGGAGTCTGCTTTAGCTATTATTCCAGATTTGTCTGTTTTTATGTTTTCTGAAATTTCTTTTTTAAACTCTTTTTCAATTTCTGTTTTGTTTTCTTGATAGACCATAAAAGGCATTCCAGGCAAGATATCATTTTTTTCTGTTAATTGCATTCTAAACCCTGTTGAGGCTCTTATTTTATTTTTGGGTTTAAAGGAAGAGCATAAGGGTTCAATTTCCTCTAAAACACGTATTCTTGTTAGTATTGGCTTTCCATTAAGGTTTGCTACTGCAATTTGATCTTGTTTATTTAATTCTCCATCATAGAGAATAGATTCAACATAGCTGGCGGTTTTTTCTTTTTTAATTTCAAGAATAACCCCTTTTGCAATTTTTCCTAATTTTAATTTATCTCCTAAGTATTTTTGGCTTAATCCACAAAGCATCATTGTCAGTTCTGGTATTCCTTCTTTTGTTCTTGCTGAGCACGGAATTAATGCGATTTTCTTTGTAAAATCTTCAATTTTATAATAAAGGTCTGCTTCAAACCCGTGACTATGTAATGAGCCAATTAAGGTCATGTATCTTTCATCAAAAACTTGCCTTACATTTTGGGATTGTGAATCAATATTTTTTTCTAAATCCTTATTTATTATTCTCCAACCAGAAATATTATCTATCTTATTTAATGCAATTATAAATGGAACTTTGTTTAATTTTAAAATCTGAATTACTTCTGCTGTCTGTGGTTTTATTCCTTCATTTATATCTATTACTAAGACTGCTAAATCTGCCAAGGCACCACCTCTTTTCCTTAAATTAGTAAATGCAGCATGACCAGGAGTGTCAATAAATAAAAACCCGGGAATATCTACTTTTATTCCTCTTGCTTCAATAATCGGGCAGGCTTTTTTCATCTGTTCTGTTGGGTAGAGTGTAAAAGATATTTTCTGAGTAATTCCTCCATGTTCACCTTCTTGAACACAGCTGTCTCTAAGGCAATCAAGGATAGATGTTTTTCCATGATCAACATGCCCACATACAGTCACAATTGGCTGGCGAATAATTGCTTTTTCCATAAGAAATTTAGCATAATAATATTTTTAAAGCTATCAGGTATCTTGTTTTTATGGCTAATAGGCTATTAATTGCTACTCCAAGACAAGTCAGTAAGTTTGGCAATTCTTTTGATCTTTCAAGGGTTTTTAATGAATTATCCAAAGAGGGTTATGTATTTGATTCTCCTTTTAATAGTTTTATGACTTATTATGAAATTCCAGCGAGTTTTAATTTTCCTGATGGGGGTTTTCACATTAGTGTTCATCAAAAGGATTTTATTATTGGAGGGGATTACTGGAATCATGAATCTCAAGAAGAAAAGTTAGGTCAGATGCTTAGCACTTATCTTGGATTAGGAGGATCTTCTAGAGATGCTTATTCTGACCAGTGTGTTCTTTTAACTTGGGTAGATAAGGTTGGTTTAGTCAGGAAAGTTTGTGATGATTTAGATATTGAACCAGCAGATCTTGTGCCGAATGACTAAATAAAAAATAGAATTCTTTTTAAAGGCTATTTATGGAAAGAATATATGATTAATCCACTAATGCTCTGGGTTTTAAAAGAAGAAGATGGAAACTATTATCTGTATAGGGATGGATCTTACAGAATTGGTTCTAATCATAGAATTATGCTTTTTGGAGAAGCTGAATTTGTTACAGAGCCGGTTTTAGTAGACACTTATTTTGAAAGACTAAGGGAGATTCCAAATGTTTATGTTGATCTATGTTTTTCTGAAGATAGTGAAGGAAACTCTGAAGATACTGGCAGGGAAATTGATTCTAGAATAAGATGGGCTCTTGAAAGATTAACCCGAACGCACAACATTTGGGTTAATCCTAGGTTTAACCAATAATTTCTTAAATGACTCTTGGCTTAATTAATTATGGTGATAAAAGTTTTGTCTTTTAATTGTGCAGATTCTCCTGTAAATTTTGGAAATAGAGAAGTAAAATTTAAACTAATTTCTGAAGAGATAAAAAAATTAAAAGTTGATGTTGTTTTCTTTCAGGAATTAGTTACAAAAAAAGCTGTTAAAACTCTTGTTGAAAATTTAAAAGATTATTCTTTTGCTGGCAGTACAGAGGATCCTAAAAAATCAGGAGGTTTACTCATCGCAAGCAAATTTAAGATATTAAATTCTGAATTTATTAAATATAACAGGCAGGCTTATTGGAATCCTTTAAGTTTATCTGATTGGGTTTTAGGAAAAGGCTATTTAATGGTTCAATTAAAAGTTGGAAAAAGTGAAATTAAAGTTGTTACTAGCCATACAGTGTGTAATTATTTTAGAGATTGTTTTGGAAAAAAAGCACTGCGTGATCAGTTAATGCAGTTAGCAGAATTTTCAAAAAATTACAAAGGAAAATTAATTGTATCAGGAGATTTTAATTTAATTTTTGGTTCAGAACTTTATCATGAATTAATTAAAGAATCTAGGCTTTTTGATCCTTCTTCTAAAGCTAAGTTTTTTACAATGAATCCAGACGCTGTTGCTAAGCCATGGAATTATTTTTCTGAATTAATCTATGGAAAAGTGAAATTAGACTACACTTTATTTAATGGGTTTAATAATAAAAAAATTAAGCAAAAACCAGTTTTAAATAAAAAAGTAAAAACTTCTCAAGGCAAAGAAATGTGGCTTTCTGATCATTTTGGATTATTCACAGAAGTAAAGATTTAGAATGGTTTCTTTATAGTATAATAATGTTTAAAAAATCTAGTTGATGGATCTTTTTATGCGTAGACCATGGTGGAAAGTATATTCTGGAAGAAATATACAAAAGTTTGTTTCAAGAATAAAAAGAAAAAATAAAATTGAAAGAGACCATTGTGATTTTAAAGGTATTGTTTCAGAAGAAAGAGAAAGAGAGATTAAATCAAAATATCTTTATCTTATGATGCCTAAAAATAGCATGAGCCTTAGATTTAGAGATAAAACACTGATGAGGCTGGTTGGTTTTTATTTAGATGAGACTCCTTTTAAAACTGCTGCAGAAGCTATTGGAGTTTCATCTAGAACTGCTGAAAGCCTTTATTTAAAATTAGCAAGAATGTCTAGTGAATATAATGAGTTTGTTGCAAGAGAAAAAGATGGATTAACTAAAGTTGCAAGTGTTCTTAGGTCAAATTATAATAGATTTACTTTAGATTCTGTTAAGTAGCTTAATAGCAATAATCCTTTCTACATAAACTTTATATTCTTTTAGATCCTTTAATATTATGGAGCAGAACCAAGAAGTCCAGAATAGTGGTTTAGAGAGACAACTCTTAGAAGCAAAAAAAAGAAGAATTCTTTGTTATAGAATAAAACAAACAAGACAATTTCCTGATGAAATTGTTAATTATTTTTTTAGAAATTTAGGTGTTGAGGAAGCTTCTATGGCGTATATTGAATCTAGGGGAGGAAGGTGTTCAGAAGAAGATGTTGGGAAGGTTGGACAAGTTTATCTTGCACTAGAAAAGTTATGTAGGAAGTTAGGATTTAATGGTTCAGAGGATAAAACAGTTAATTAATATAAAAAACATAAGGTGTCCGAAGTCAGGAAAGCTAAATCAAAAGTGATCAGGCTTAAACTGATTCTCCCACCTTATGCTTATTTTATAAGGTTGTTAATATATTTAAGATTTTCTCTTTTAAGTAAAAAGGCTTAAAAATCACATTAAATTTGTTGTTTTATGATAAGATATACCTTAAAAGACTTAGAAGAAAAATATGATTTAGAGCTAGAAAGGGTTATTGCAGAAATTAAAAAAACAAAAGCAAAACTTGTTCTTTTGCAGTTTCCAGATGGGCTTAAAATTTATGCTGCCTCTATTGTAGATTATTTAAGAGAAAAAACAAGTGCAGAGTTTTTAATCTGGTTTGGAAGCTGTTTTGGTGCTTGTGATTATCCTGTTGGATTAGAAACAATAAAACCAAAAATTGATTTACTTATTCAATTTGGGCATAATGATTTGATGCCGAGCTATTAAGTATAAGCCATTTTAGAATAAGATAATCCTATACTTGATAGCGAGCAGAGTTATTAAGGAAATTTTAATTATTTATATAAACCCAATTAATATTCCTAAACCAACAAAGAATAATAAAATTCCTGAAGCTAGGTGAAGAACTCTTACATTTCTATCTTTCCAATTAGAAACTTCTTCAACACGGGCAAATCCAAAGTAAATCAGAAGAGTTATTATTATCATTGGCAAGACAAATACGAGATCATAATACAGCATCCAAGGAAGTGACCCGAGAAGTCCTAAATCAGCTAAAAGACTAGCAGCAACAAGCAAGGGTCCTGCAGTGCAAGGAAGTAAAAATAAGGTCACTAAAAACCCAATAATAAATGCTCCCTTTGGAGAAGTCATTTTTTTAATTATTTTTTTAACTTTAGGCCTCATAAATAAAGGCATTTCTGTTGCAACAGAGCCTTTTTTATACATAATAAAGTCTTTAATATGAAGTGCTCCAAGAATCATTGCTAAAATTGCAAATCCATCATAAAAATATACTGCACTTTTTCTAAGTACCTCTGCAAGTGAGTTAAATATCTCTATTAAAATTAGGCCGTAAAATAAATATCCAATAAAAACTGCTAGAACAAAAGCAAATCCTCCTAAAAGAACTTTACTTTTTTTATTGGGATTATTAATCATTATTTCTAAAAGAACCATTGCCATTATTGCTATTTCGCATGGGTTAATAGAATCAAGTAGTGCAAGAGTTGTAATTCCAATAAGATTTGCTTCAACCATTTTTAACAGCCAGTTAACTCCTTTAAATTTTCAATACTTTGAACTCCTTCATATAGTTCGCCTTTAATTTTCCAACTTGGTGTTGCTTCTATATCAGCACATTTATCTCTTTCATAAAAACAATCAATAATGGTTAATTTATCTTTAAATTCTCCAAACATATCTTCTTGATCTCTGCAATGTGAACAGCCTAGTTGAACATAAAGAATAGAATTTTCTCCAATACATTTAGCAATTTCTTCTGTGGTTTCAGGGGCTTTGCCAGAATTAAGTAAAATTATTACTGCGAGTATTACTACACAGATGACAATAACTAAATTTATTAGAGTATTTTTTTCCATTGTTTAATATTGGAAAGTGTATTTTTTAAAAGTTTGGATAGAACTAGTTACATTTACTTTAATTTTTTATTTTTATTGCCTTGCCGTTTATTATGGAATCAGCTATTTTTTTTCTTGCTGAACCAAGTATTCTAGAAAGGGTTGGTTGAGAGATCTTCATTTGTTCTGCTGCTTTTTTTTGGTCTATTTGATTAAAATCTATGAGTCTTATTGCTTCAAATTCATCATTTTGTAGTATAGTTTCTTCTAACTGAGATGCTGGAATTCCTGCTGGCTTAAAATAGTTGGTGTTTGGCTGACCTCTCACCCTTCTTCTTATACATGGTCTTGGCATTTTAATCTGAATTTCTATTTCTAAGTCTTCTGTTATTTTTAAATCCTCTTCCTAAGCCTCTTTTTATTGGCTGGGCTTCTTTGCAACTTCCTAATTGTCTTCCTGTTTTTGGTCCTTCTCCACGAGGTCCTGTTTTGTCCATGTTTGGCATTTTTATTTTCCTCCCTTAATTTAGTTATGAATACATATTCATTAAAGTATTTAAATGTTTCGTTTTGAATACTTATTCATAAGTTATTTTGTTACAGGCTTAATGCTTGTTCTATTTGTGGGTTTTCTGCTCCTTGATAAAACCAAGAATGTTCTTCTTCTAGATCAGAAATACATGTACTTGTTGCCTGTTCTACAACAGGCCTATCTTTTATTCGTAATTGAGGGAAAGAATCAAAGACTTTTTTAACTAAACTACTTGTGTTGTGTCTGGTAAAATTAAGAGCAGCCATAAAACATGCCAGAGGATTATCTATTTCCCCCTTGTAAAAGTCTCTAAAAGAGTATTTTTCAGATTGAAAAAATTTAATAACAATTGCTTCTACATTTTCATTTAAATATTCAAATGTCATAAAAACTAGCAATAAAATTAGTTTATAAATCTTTAAGAATTAATAATCAGGCAAGTCTTCAGAAGATTCTTGTTCTTTTGCTTTTGGCTTTTTAGATGAACCAAGAGTTTTTTGACTTGGTTTAGGTTCGTCTGCTGCTTCAGGAGTTGCATTAAGTTCATCTAAGTCAATTGAGTTTATCATTTCTCTAAACTTTACAAAGTGCTCTGGAGAAATTCTTGTTCCTGCCTTTGTAAAACCAGTATATCTCTCTGAAGTTACAAACTCTCTTATTGTTACTCCGCGCCTTCCACCAAAGTCATCAATTCTAATGATTACATCAGTTGTTGGGTTTTTTTGTATTTTCCCAATATCTTTTTCCATGTTTTAAAGTATCACTTCTAATATATAAAGGTTTCCAAAAGATCGATGATAACAGAATTAAATCTTAGGAAAAGATTTAAAACATCCTATATTGAAAGATATTTATGAAAGACAGATTTAGAAGAGACGCTATAATTTATGAGCACCAAAGATTAACTTTTGCGGGGATAGCTGGCCAGATGATGAATCAAGAATTATCTGCTGCAGGTCAACTCATAAGATCAAAATGTTTAGAGACAGAAGTATCTCCAATTCAACTCCAACCAAGAAGAGACTTTCTAGCACTTTTTGGGTTTAGTCCTCCTTTAGATATTACCCTTGACCAGTATAGTCCACTTGAAAATTCAATTGTAGGATATGCCCTAGATAGAACAAGATTAATTGAAAGAATGCAAGATATAGCAGACATTATTGGTTTTACACCTCACTCTAAACAAGATTTAGCAATAGCAGAAACCTGGAGAAGAGAATTTGAAATCGAGAAGCAAACTTATTTTTGGTGTGAACAAATTTCAGAACATCTTGGCCAGCCATTAGAAAGGATATTTGGATTAGTAAGATATACTAGTTTTCTCACTCAATATATGGGTAAAGATGAAAAAATAGCCCAAGAAATAGCTTCTCAAAGATTTGGAATTTCTCTTTCATAACTTCTCAAACAATTCCTGTTTGGGTGTTTAAGATTAATTATAAGAACATAATAGGATCAATCTTTTTTTAAGGGATCTGCAATAGAAAGTAAATATTTGCCTTCTTCAGGAGATTTTAAATTTTCTTTAGCAACACTCATTATATCTTCTGGAGTAACTTTATTATATTTCTCAACCAATTCTGGAATAGTTATTCCTTGATCAAGAAAAAGCCTATTTCATTTAGTATAACTTCTTTTGCCCTTTCAATTTTAATAGAAGGAACTGTTGCAATAACCTCGAGTCTTCCTGCCCCATAGTATCCTACATAGTCTGTACCAACGCTATAGGCAAGCCCTTCCTTTTCTCTCAAACGTTGAAAAAGTCTTGATTGTTCACCAGAACCTAAAGCTTGGGAAAGCATGTGCACAGCAAAAGTATCTTCATGCAGATCATGAGGAACAACATATGAACAAGTTATTTCTGCAGAACTATTCTCAGGTTTTTCAATATTTTTCATCCAAGGCGCAGAAAAATGATAGATAATTTTTCCCTCTAAAGGAGAAAGAACAGGAAATTCTATACGAGTATGTCCTTGAGCATTACTCTTACTAAAATAATTAATTATCAGTTGTTTAGCATTATCTGGTATTCCTCCAGCAACTAATAAATCCATATTAGCTGGAGTATACCCTCTACGGTGAATTTCTCTAAGTGCATCAACATCTGCATTGGCAACAACATCTGCATTTCCTCCAATATCAAGTTTTGCAGGGTGATCTCTATAAAACATATTATTTCTTGCAATATTATGGGGCAAAGCTGCATTACTCTTTCTGTCATTCAATTCATTTAAGATTGTTCTTCGTTCATTTTCTACCCTCAAAATATCAAATCCAGGACGATATAATGATTCAGAAATATAATCTAACCACAACTCAAAATCTTCTTTTAGTGAGTCCACAACATAAGTAGTTCTGCCAAGAGAAGTGGAAGCATTAGTACTACCAAACTGTTGACGAATTTGAGAAGAAAGAAGAGAATTATATTTAGGAGAACCAGAAGTAACTAAACAATGCTCTAAAAAATGAGAAAGTCCTTCTTCTCCAGGCTTTTCATGAACACGGCCAAAATTAACTCGTACCAGGCCACAAAAAGTCTCATTAGAATTTCTTTGCAAAGCTACATTAAGTCCATTATCTAATTGAAAATATTCTGAATCATTTCTTATTGGGTTCATCAAATTACACTAAAAACTTATTTTATAAATCTTTCTTCTATAACTATTTTGTAGTAATAACTTTCATCATTGATCCTTCTGGATTAAAACTCTGTCTGGGGTTATTACATAAAAATAAAAAATAAAGAAAAAGGCTTATTCTTCAGCAGGTTCACTAGCTAAAAATGCCCACCACGGTTTGTCAATCTTGATTACTTCACCGTTTTCAGCTGCAATTTGGGCTTTTACCTGCATTTTAGAACCAAATAAACCTAAGAATTTTGCTTTTCTTTGTGTCTTAAGTTCATATGCAAGTTGTGTGTTTTCTCCTTTTCCAACTTCTTTAAGCTCAATTGAACAGTTGTTTTCAAAACTGCAAACTTTTAATCTAAGTCTTTCTAGAGCTTTTTCTGAAGCAGTGTCAGGCATAACTTTAATTTCTGCGTTTTTGCCATTTGACATTGTAACTTTAAGTTTTGTTCTGTTCTGGTCTTTTTCTTGAGTCATATTACAGTCACATTCTGCTTTTACTCCATTAGACTCTAATTTTATTCGACTATTTTCTTGGGTTTCTATCCTGAACATTTGTCCGCCTTCACCCATGTGTTCTCCATCTTGAACTTGAGCTCTGTTTTGGACCTGCTCCTGGTTTTGGTATCTGGCTTCACCAATTTCCCACTCTTTAACACATTTTTCTTCTGTTTGGTTCCAGGAATAGCCTCCAGCAATTAGACAACCGTGTTCATCTTTGTCTCCGCCAATTATTTGGTCTTCATTTCCATTATCTATCCCAGATCCAGAGCTGCTACTTGACTGATCTTGTGCTGCCCAAGCAAAAGACATACACACAACTATAAGAATTACAAATGTTGCTAAAATCTTTTTATACATTTTACTACCTCCTTTCATCTTTTTAAGGAACATTTTAGGGTTTAATAAATTTACTGATTTTTATTAAGAAATTAATCTTCATAAACCTTAGATCGTAGTTCATCAAACTCGTGTTTTCCTGCTAATAGCAGGGATGAGGCAGGAGCAATATCCCTTGCAAAATCTGACATCTCATTTGCTAGATGTCTAATTTCCCATTGAGCATGTTCATCTTCTCTCATTCTTGAAATATGATATAGCTCTCTTATATTAGCCCCTACTAATACTCTTCTTTTATGGGCATTAGTTAAGCAGTATTCAGCAGGCTTTCCATATCTTGGTTTAAATTCATTGTATAGTTTTAATGATTTATCTGTTACTTCTCTAAGCTCTGATTCTGCATTAATTTCTTGAATTGATTCTGGAATAACAACATCAAGATTAGGATTATAGTCTTGTGAAATAAGAGTCATCATTCTATGTCTTTTTAATTGAGCAAAACAACTAGAACTAATATCAGCAGAAAAAACAAAATCTGATCCTCCAATTTCAAATTCTCTTGGAACTTTATCATATTTACTTAAGTGAACAAGTGCTTTTTTGATAAAATCTATTTGACTTCCTCTAGATAACGGTGCTGCAATTCCATAGCAATCAATAATTGGCTTATTTGAGTTAGCAAATAAGAGTGCAGCAATAACAGAATCATCAACACTATTTGGTTTCATAACATAAACATCATTCTTCCCTGACATATAACTTATGTCTGGAGCACCAGGCTTAATTTTTTTAAATATTTCTCTTGTAAGACCTCTTAAAGCATCTCTTGTATGTAAAAAGTAATTTTCATCTAATTTTGCTCCTGGATTAAATTTTTCAAAGGTTGCAGGATCTATTAATTGGACTATTGGCAAATAAGCTTGTAATTCAGAAACTAGTTTTTCTGCTAGATCTCTTCCTTCTTGCAATTCACTTTGTCTTAATACTCTAATTGCATGTTCTGCAGTTTCCCCTCCATAACTACATCCAAGCTGGGCTTCTGTTGCTAAGCTTAGGCCATATCTAGCATCTTCTTTTGCCATACTTTCTAAAGATTTTTCATCTAATTTAGGGTGTTTTTTTGTTAGATGTTCTAAGAGTCTTTGGTTTTGTGTAGTATAAAAAGCATTTTGGAGTGCAACTAATTCTTCAAACTTTCTTAGATCTTGAGGAGAAAATTCTTTTGGTATAACAAAATCTCCATCAAGAGTAATATATCTTTGAGATTTTTCAGTATAGCCTGCAATTCTTCTTGCTTCAATTTCTTCTATAAGAAGTCTAGAAACTCCGATTAAGTCAAAATTAAAAATAGCATGGTCTGCAACAGAATGATGGCCCATTCCAAATGCTATTTGTTGGGCAGATTTTGCTGATCCTTTGATATCTTCAATAGCTTTTTTTAATAATATATCAACATCTCTATGATCTCTACTTATTCTTGCATAGGCAGCACAAATAGGTATTGGGGATAATCTTGCTCTATAGAAATCTCTTTTTTCTTTTGGAACAAAAGTTAATACGTCTTCAATAACAGATAAAGGAACATTTGTTCCTACTAGTTCAACTCTCATTTTATTAATTTATCTTATATATTTTTAAACAAATGTATAATAAGAAATATAAGTCAAAAGATCACTTCTTTGATTTTTTAGATTCAATAACTTTTTTTCCTAACATATAAGGCCAGAGAGTTTTTGGTATTTTAATTGAGCCATCTTTTTGCTGGTGGTTTTCCATTAGTGCTATTAGGGCTCTAGGACTTGCAACAACTGTGTTATTTGAAGTATGGGCAAAAAATCTTTCTGTTTTTCCTTGAATTTTTATGTTTAATCTTCTTGCTTGCGCATCAGTTAGGTTGCTGCAGCTTCCTGCCTCATAATATTTTTTTTGTCTTGGACTCCAGGCCTCAATATCTGCGGATTTGGATTTTAAATCTGCTAAATCTCCAGAGCATATTTCTAAGGTTCTTATAGGGATTTCTAGTTCTTTAAAAAATTCTACTGTCCAGTTTAGCATTTTGTCATACCACTCATAACTTTCTTCTGGATTACATATTACAATCATTTCTTGTTTTTCAAACTGGTGTCTTCTGAAAAATCCTTTTTCTTCTATTCCATGAGCACCAATTTCTTTTCTAAAGCATGGAGAATAGCAGGTTAGTGTTATTGGCAGATCTTTTATATTCAGAGTTTTATCAATGAACTTGCCAATCATTGAGTGCTCTGAAGTGCCGATTAAATAAAGGTCTTCTCCTTCTACTTTATACATCATATTATTCATTTCTTCAAAGCTCATTACACCATCAACTACTTTTTTTCTAATCATAAAAGGAGGAATTACATAGGTAAATCCTTTTTTTACCATAAAATCTCTTGCAAAAGCAAGTACAGCAGAGTGAAGTAGCGCAATATCCCCTATTAAATAATAAAATCCTTTTCCAGCAACTTCTGAAGCAGAATCAAAATCAGCACAACCTAGTTTTTCTGCTAGTTCTGCATGATTTAATATTTCATATTTTGGAACAAGTGCTTTGCCATAGGTTTTGATCACTTTATTTTGAGATTCATCTTTACCAATAGGAACAGATTTATGGATTATATTTGGAATAGAATACATTATTTTTTTTATTTGTTCTTCTAATTTTTTTCTATTTTCCTGTATTTTTTCAATTTTAATGGGAATTTCTTTTGCTTGCTTAATTTCTTTTTTAGCATCTTTTTTTGCTTTTATTAATTCATTAATTTTTTGAGAAATTTTGTTTCTTTCAGATCTTAAACTATCTTCTTTGTATTTTAAGCTTCTCCATTCTTCATCTAGTTTTAGCACCTCATCTACTAATTTAAGCTTATGATTTTGAAACTTCTTTTTTATGTTTTCTTTTACAAGGCTAGGGTTTTTCCTGAGCAATTTTATATCTATCATAATATAGTCAGGAATAAGGAATTTTTAAAGATATTGAAATATATTTTAGATGATATAAAAGCTTTTTAAGAATTAAAACGGGTCTATTAGTATGGCTAAACATAGAGATTGTCATCTAGCAGAAAATCTTCTTGCAGAAACAGGGGCATTAGTTTTAACAAGAGAAGCGATATTAGGTTTAAAATCCCGTGTAGATCTTCCTTTAAAAGCATTTTTAGAAGCAAGAAAATTTCGTCATGTTGCAGAGATAAGTTCTGCTGCACTTAGATTGGCCGATCAAGTTTATAGGAATGGATCAGTAGAGGAAATTGATAGGTTAGAGGGGTTTTTAGGAGATGTTAGGTCTTCTTTATATGATTATTTAGATCCTATTAAAATGGATATGGATTATAGTGATTATTCTGGTTTTAGGGGGGCGGGCTTTACTCATGAAGAAATTGTTAGTGATTCTGAGGCAAGAACTAATTTTAATATTAATGAGAGACAGCTTTTAGGATTTAGTCTTGCTTATTCTAGGTGGAAGAATAAAAAATAATTTCTCTTTTTCAACAAAGTTTAAAAATCCTTTAGTCTATAGTTAAGTCATGGGGGTGATTTCAGATCTTGTTCAAAAAGGGATAGATTTATACCTATCTTTTACATCTTCTCTTCCTAGTTGGGGACAGCAGTTTGTAAATTTATTTTTGTGGACTATTTTAATCTTCTTTTATGTAATAATTGTCTGGAAATTTTATAAGTTTATTGCAAGGAAAAATATTCTTGATTTAAATCTAAGTAAGTATAATACTTCAGACCATCCTATTTTTTCAAAAATTATAGGAGGAACCTTATATTTAGCAGAGTATATTTTAATTTTGCCTTTTCTTGTTTCTATCTGGTTTGTGGGATTTTCTATTTTTATCCTTTTAATGGGAGAGGGCCTTGGTTTAGAGCACATTGCTTTTACTTCAGCAGTTATAATTGGTGCCATTAGATTTGTTGCCTATACTCCAAGATATGGGCATAAACTAGCTGAAGATGTCTCTAAATTGCTTCCTTTTACTCTTTTAGCAGTTGCTATTACAAGGCCTGATTTTGTTTTTAATTTCCAGAGAGTTTTAGAAAATTTAGCACAGATAGTTGGTTTATTTGATCAAATTTTGATATACTTAGGCTTTATAATTGTTTTAGAAATAATCTTAAGAACCCTGAATTTTTTATTAAACTTGTTTGGATTAGAAGAACAGCCAAGAACCAGTAAAGGAAGCTAATTAATATTAAGCAAGATATTATGATTCTTACATAAACCTTAAAAGCAAAAACTAACTGCAAATTTTATGTGCGGAATTATTGGGTATGTAGGGGATAAAAGCTCTATTCCTATTCTTTTGGATGGACTAAAAAAATTAGAGTATCGAGGATATGATAGTGCTGGAATTTGTGTTTGTAATTCTTCTGGACTTAGTTTAGTAAAGGCAAAAGGAAAAATAGCTGAGCTTGAAGTACATCCAATGCTAAATGAGCTTCATGGCAATATTGGAATTGGCCATACACGCTGGGCAACCCATGGAAAACCAGATGAAATCAATGCTCATCCTCATTTTGACTGCAATAAAGAAATTGCAATTATTCATAATGGAATAATAGAGAATTATCAGGCATTAAAAGAATTATTAATTAAAGAAGGCCATAAGTTTAATTCAGAAACAGATTCAGAGGTTTTAGCACACTTAGTAGAAAAATTTTATTCTGGAGATTTATCTAAGGCAGTAATAAATGCGCTTAAGTGTGTTGTAGGAACTTTTGGATTGGCAGTAGTTCATAAAGATTGTGAAGAAATTGTTGTTGCTAGAAAAAGCTCGCCTTTAATTATTGGAGTTGGAGAAGAAGAGATGTTTGTTGCTTCTGATGTTCCTGCAATATTAAACCACACAAAAAAAGTAATTTATCTTAATGATGATGAAGTTGCTTCGATTAAAAAGCAAAATTACTCTATAATCGATATGAAGGGAAATAATGTTGATAAGAAAATCTATGAAATAAAATGGAGTGCTGAGGAAATTGAAAAAGGCGGGTTTAAACATTTTATGCTTAAAGAAATTTTTGAGCAGCCAAAAGCAATAGAAAATACACTTAGAGGAAGATTAAAGGATAATAAAGTTAAACTCAGTGTTAATTTAGATTTAAATTCTATTAATCGAATAATAATTGTTGCGTGTGGCACAAGCTGGCACTCTGCTTTAATAGGCAAGTTTTATTTTGAAAAATTATTAGGAATTCCAGTTGAAGTCGATTATGCTTCAGAGTTTAGATATCGTGATCCAATAATAGGTGAAAAAGATTTGGTTATTGTTATTTCACAAAGCGGTGAAACAGCAGACACTCTTGCAGCACTTAAAGAAGCAAAAGTAAAAAAAGCAAAAACTTTGGGAATAATTAATGTTGTTGGTTCAACAATTGCACGTGAAGTTGATTCGGGGATATATCTTCATGCAGGGCCTGAGATTGGAGTTGCAAGCACAAAAGCATTTTCCTGCCAGATTATTGCACTTCTTTTGCTGGCTCTTTATATGAGGCAGGAAAAAAAATTAGAAATTGATAAAGAACTTACAACTGAACTAGAAAATTTACCAGATAAGATTAGACAGGTTTTGGATGAATCAAAAAATGCCAGATTAATTGCAATGGATTTTGCACAAAATGAGAATTTTTTATATTTAGGAAGAGGAATAAATTTTCCTGTTGCTTTAGAAGGAGCTTTAAAATTAAAAGAAATATCTTATATTCATGCAGAAGGATATCCTGCAGCAGAAATGAAGCACGGCCCAATAGCACTAGTTGATGAAAACATGCCTCTTGTTTTTGTGAGTCCAAAAGATGCAACTTATGAAAAAATCCTTAGTAATATGCAAGAAACAAAAGCACGCGGGGGTAAAATTATTGCAATAACAAATGAAAAAGATGATAATTTAAATAAGCTAGCAGATAGTGTTTTTCAGGTTCCTAAAACCCATGATTTTTTATCTCCTTTACTAAATGTAATTCCCTTGCAGCTCCTTGCTTATTATATCTCAGATCTAAAAGGATTAGATGTTGATAAACCTAGAAACCTAGCTAAGTCTGTGACTGTTGAATAAGATTTAAAGATTTATCTTATTGAAAAGGATTAAAAATAAGTCTTTCTTTTACTAGTTAGAAAAAGAGGCACTAATATGACAAAGGCAAAAATAGCTGTTGTTCAGTTTGAAACAAAAGAGGATTTTCCAGAAGAGAACATAAAGAGGGCTCAGGATTTTGTTGAAAAAGCCTCAAAACTAAAAGCAGACATTATTGTTTTTCCTGAAAATTTTCTTTCTCATCCAACAAATGGAAAAAAAGAATTTGTAGATAGTAATAAATTCACCAAAAAAATATTTCAAAAAATCGCTAAAAAATACAGGATAGATGTTGTCTGTGGGTCTATAATTGAAAAAGATAAAGATGGAACTAAACATAATGTTTCCTATTATATTAATTATCAAGGAAAAGTAAAATGCAGATATAAAAAAATACATTTGTGGTATCCTGAAAAGCCAGAACTTTCTCCAGGACATAAAACAAAAGTATTTAAAACAAGATTTGGAAAAATTGGTTTAATAATTTGTTGGGATTTGATCTTTCCAGAGATCTTTAGAAAAATGGTAAAAAAAGGGGCACAAATAATAATCTGTCCTAGTCACTGGTGTTATGGAGATGCTGGAAAAGGGCTCAAATATAATAAAAATTCAGAAATAAACCTTGTTGATTCTTTATGTGTAGACAGGGCTTTTGAAGAAGAAATAATTTTAGTATTTTGCAATACTGCAGGAAAATTAAGACATAGAAAGTATACTGATGTTTCAATAGGGCACTCCCAGGTAACAGAGCCATTTAAAGGAGCAATAAAAAAACTTAATTATAACAAAGAAGAGATGTTTGTGGTTGAAGTTGACACAAAAATACTAAAAGATGCTGAAAGTTCTTATAAAATTAAAAAGGATTTAAGAGGATAAAAAGATTTTTTAATTTCTATCAACATGAGGGTGTTCTTGCCCTTCTTTTGTTCTTTCCTTTAATTCTTTTAATTGTTTATCTTTCTCTTTTTCATATTCCTTTTTATTTTCTTTTGCTTTTTCTATTAGTTTTGCTGTATATTCTCCTCCTAAGAAGTGAGGAAGGATTACATAATTTGCTCCTGCCTGGTATAAATTATAAACATCTGAAATTTGTCTAGCAGTTAGAATAATAATGGCATCTCTATTTTTTTTCCTTATCTTTTCTAATAAGATAAAATTATTCTCAATTTCAGGAATAGTTGATACTATTATCTTTGCTTTATCAACTCTTAAATCATCAACAAAATCTACATCTGAAACATCCCCATAAATGCATTTAATCCCTCTAGCATTTAATTTTTTAACTCTTTCGGGATTAAAGTCTACTATTAGATATTTTTTCTTAAGATTTATAAAAGACTTCATTATTGAGAAACCTATTCTATTTTCCCCAAATAAAATATACTCATAATCGCATTTTTTCTTAATTTCTTTTTTGATATTCTTTCTCTCAAATATAGATAAATACTTCGAGAGTAAGGAATATATCTTATCTGAATACATTATCATATATGTTGATCCGGCTATTGTAATTAATCCTACTATTGTAACAAATGAAAGTATCTCGCTTGTAATGTGGCCTACCTGTACCCCTAATGCAATGAGGATTAAAGAAAACTCACTTATTTGGGCAACAGTAAGCCCGGCCATGAATCCTGTATTTTTACTATACCCAAAAATACCCATTAAGATCATAACAATGAGCGGGTTTCCAATTAATATAAATAATGAAAAGATTATTGCAGGAAGCCAGAGGGAGGTTATATCTGCAAACACCATCTGCGCTCCAAGAAGAATAAAAAACGAGATTATGAAAAAATCTCTTAGAGGTTTTAATTTAGATCCAATTTCATAGCTATAAGGGGACATCGAAAGCATTATTCCAGCAATCAATGCACCGACCTCTATTGAAAATCCAGAAAATAAAAATAAAGCAGAAAGCCCCAAACCCCAAGAAATTGCAAAAACAAAAAGGAACTCCTGGGATTTAGCAAAAAATGAAGATAGTTTAGGAAGAACAAAGTAGCTTATTGGAAATAAAACTGCAAAAACAACAATTCCCTTAAAAAAGGTAGAGAAAATTAAGGATGTGGTGTTTCCTCCATTGGAAAATGAAGAGACAATAATTAATATCAAAATAGCAATAAGATCTTGAACTAGTAAAAACCCTATAGAGATTTTTCCAAATAATTTATCTAAAGCATCCTTGTCTGAAAGCAATTTCATGATGATTATTGTGGAAGAGAATGTTAGTGCAATTGCAATATACAAAGAAGTTATTTTAGAGAACCCTAATAATATTCCTATAAAATATCCAATTAATGATGTAAAAATAACTTGTCCAATTCCAGTTATTAGTGAAATCTTACCAACCTCTTTGATGGTCTTTGGGTTTAAGTGTATCCCAACAATAAATAAAAGAAAGGCTATCCCAAACTGAGAAAATGTTTGCAGTGTTTCGGTATGGGGAAGTAAATTAAATAAGAAAGGCCCAATAAGTATTCCTGAGAGAATATACCCAATAATTAGCGGCTGTTTTAACAGCCTCATTATAAAAGATACTCCAAGAACAAGAATTAATGCAATGCTTATTTGTAAAAATATACTGTCCATTGGGTTTTGTTTATAATGAAGTTATTAGAAGTCTTAGTTCTAATTTTCCTCTTTTTATGATTTTAATAATAAAGCTTCATATAAAAAGCTTTTTAAACTACCATAAAATTCTTAATATACAATGATAAAGGTACGTATTAAATTGAACAGTACAGATATAGCCATGCTTAATGAGACATGTGAATCTATTAAGTCAATAGCAAACAAATCAGGCATAGCTATTAGTGGGCCGGTACCACTTCCAACAAAAAGATTAAAAGTAACTACTAGAAAATCTCCGTGTGGAAATGGAACAGCTACTTTTGACAGATTTGAAATGAGAATACATAAAAGACTTATTGATCTTCCTGCAAATGAAAAAGTTCTGCATCATATTATGAGGATGAGAATACCAAAAAACATCAACATAAAAATTGAGATGAAGGATTAAGGTTTTATTCTTATTTAAAATAAATTGTATCATCTATAATTTCATTAGTTTTTCTTATTGTTGAGTCAGCTTTTATCTTTGCTTCTTTATTCAAGCATAGTTCTTCCATATAATATAGAAAATAATTATTGTCTAATAAAACTGTTGAACTATCTGGTTTATTCAACCACCAAAAATCACCTTTCCCTATCTTTTTAAGCCCCCAAACACTAACATAATGAACTGTATCTTTATCTGGATTTATTACCCTACTACAAAAAAGTAAAGTATCGCCTTCATAAGAACCCTCTGGAAAACTAGTAAGAAGAATTTTTCTTTGATTGGTTTCTATTTGTTCTTTTGGGGTAATATTTGGGGTGTTTATAGAGAGAATACATGACAATAATAAATTAGTAAGATTTATCATTTAATTGTAGATTTTATTTGCCTTAAAAACATTTATATATATAAAAAAATACTTTTTTATATGAACAAAGATGCAATTGTTGTAATTATTGTTGTTCTGGGCTTAGCAGCTCTTTTTGGTGTTATGAATGGGAAACTAACAGGAAATACTGCAATGGATAATAAAGGAAAAATAATCTCGTTTGAAACAAATAAAGGAGATATAAAAATAAGACTCTATACAGACATGCCTATTACAACAGAAAATTTTGTAAAATTAGTTAACCAGGGATTTTATGATGGTGTTTTATTTCATAGAGTAATTGATAGTTTTATGATTCAGGGCGGAGATCCTTTAACAAAAGATCCAACAAAAAAATCAATGTGGGGAACAGGAGGATCTGATGTAATAAAAGATGAGTTTACACATTCTGGAGGAAATAAAAATAATGCTTACACAATTGCAATGGCAAATGCAGGTCCAAATACTGGTTCAAGCCAATTTTTTATAAATCTAGTTGATAATAATTATTTAGATTCTAAACATCCTGCTTTTGGAGAGGTTATTGAAGGAATTGATGTAGTTAATGCAATTGAACAAGTCAGAGTAGATGCTTCAGATAGACCAATTGAAGAAGTTAAAATAATCAAGGCAAGTATTGTAGAGTAAGAAAAAGAATTATAAAATACGGGTTCTTAGTTTTATTATGCAAGAAGAAGAGCAAAGTGATGAACTTAAAGAAAAAGAATATGATGTTGTTTTAGTTGAGGATGAGAATGGAGAAAAAAAAGTTAAAGTTATTGAGGCAGAATATATAGGCCAATTTAAAGACACTTTAAAATATTCTGAAGGCATGAAAAAATTAATCCTTTATAGTAAAATTGCAGCAGGAATATCCTTGTTTTGTTTGATTGTTGCTTTGACTTTTATTGGAATTATTTCTACTTCAGATGTTATTTCAAATTTAGATCAAAAAGTAAAATACATGAGTGTTAGTATGAGTCTTTTTGTAACTGGCTTATGCACTTATTTATTAGCACTGCATTTAGATAAAAAGAGCAAAAGAATAAAGCCAAGAACAAAAAAGAAAACTTCTAAAAAACCAAAGCAGAAGAGTAAAGCAAAGAAGAAAAAGAGATAATATCCTTAATGCTTATATTTTTTTCTTTATTATAATAATACTGCTTGTTAGAATAAAAAAGCCTAATGCAATTCCAGCTAAAACATCTGTAAACCAGTGTAAATTAAGATAGAGACGTGTAAATGAGACTAATAAAATAATTAGTTCTGAAATTACCAGGATACTTAAGTTGAGATGTTTTGATTTGCTCTTTATTGAAGTTAAATAAATTAGTATCCCAAAAAACACAACTACAATTGTTGCGTGGCCACTTGGAAATGCAAAGCTAGTATCTAATACAAGGGAATTGATTGGTCTTGCTCTTTGAACTAACTCTTTTATAAGGTAAATTAATGCTCCGGTTAAAAGCATTGTAGAACCAAAAAATATTGCTTGTTTTTTTGAAGATCTAACCAATAAAAAAATAGAGATTAACAAAGAAAAAATAATCATATTTATTGTGTCAAAGATAATTCCTATTGCTTTTGAGACTTCTACAAAACAAGAATTACTTAATTGAGAGATCCAAAAATTTATTCCTAAATCCCATTTAATTAAGACCCCATTAAAGAGTATTTCAAGCAATATAAAAATAAAAACAAATAGAAAAAATATATTTGAAAATAATAACCAAGTATTAATTCTATTTTCTTTCATGCTTCTATAAAAACCAAAAGAGTATTTAAAATATTTGACATTACAGAAAGTTTATAAATGAATTTAGACAGAATATAATTATGCCCACGTGGTCTAGCGGCTATGACACTACCCTGTCGCGGTGGTAATCCGGGTTCGACTCCCGGCGTGGGCGTCTTTGACTCCCGGTGGGGGCGTTTATGACACTCGGTCGGGGCGTTTAGATATTTAGCTCTAAAGCCCTGTCAGGGAGTTGTTTTCGATTCCCTGCAAGGGTGTCTAATTCGAACCTTGTCTGCTTTTCTTTTTGCCACCTTTTGAATGTGATTATTTCTTGTTTCATTTTTTATTTAACAAATCCTCGATTAAATCTGAAAGATTATTATAATCATCGTTGGCTTTTCTGAGAATTAGTTTTTTATGAGTACTCTTCCTTATAGTGATTGTTTTTCGATCCCCTTCTTTTTTTACACTCTTTTTTGCCATTATACAGTTAGGAGGGGGCGTCACTATTTAAATGTTTCGTTCATTTGTTCTTGAATGAAAGAACAGATGAGTTTATAAAGCAGGTCGCATTAATTATTTTGAACGAAAGAACACAAAAATGAAAGAACAAATTAAACAAGTCAAGAAAATTAAGAGAACTAAAGAAACTATTTCTGTTGATGCGTTGGAAGTGGAAAACACTTTAATTAGTTCAAATGATGACAAAAGTGATACAAAAAGTAACATATTGAACCGAAAGAATATTACGGATGGGTGTATTAAGAGTATTAATGGAAGCGCACCAAAAAGAAGTGATTTTGAGGTTTGTATGATGGTATCAGATCCACATAATAAAAAGGAGAGGTTTGATCCTTTGAAAAAAGATCAATTATATGCTAATTGGAAAGAACGAAATAAAAAAGGCATTAGTGGCATTAGCAAAGCCAATTCTAATATGATTCTGAGGTTTTTGAGTGATATGGAGCAAGGGCTTAATACCGCCAAACAGTCAAAAAAAGGCCCAAGATCAAAGGCGAGAATACTTGCTTTGGCATATCATCTAAAGATGATTGCAAGACTTATTGAAGAGCGCCATAAGAAGAATCTTGAGGATTTAGACAATAGAAAGCAGATTCATCATTTCTTTGAAGATTTCAAAAAAGGGGTATTCAAGACTAAAAAAGGACAACCTTTTCAAAGTGTAGATGATTTTATCAGAGATTTTGTAGCTTTCTGGAATTGGAATGTTAGAGTTATTGATGAAGAGAATGAAGAGATTGATGAAGAAAATAAGCGTGTTGAAGTTGAAAATAGCAAACTCCCTAAAAGCAAGAAAAAACCATTGAAAGAGAAAAGATATGTTATAGATGTTGTGAAATATCTTGCAAGATCTCCAAAGAAAAATACTTTTGTTTATACAACATATGAAGAATTACAAGAAGTTCTTCCAGCTCTCAGTGAAGATGATCAGACAGTCACCTTGTTTATATTTGATTCAATTATAAGAAGCCCATTGGAATTTTCAAATATCTGTCTTGATGATATAACTTTTTATGAAGATGGTGTGGTAGAGTTGAATGTTAGAGATGAAATTGCAAAGACGTATGGAAGAAAATTTGAATTGGTTTTATGTGTTGATAAATTAAAGGCTTATATAAAAAGGCATAAATTGAAGCCCGGACAAAGATTATTCCCGCATTATAATTATACAATTTTTAATAAAACTCTTCAAAATGCATACATCACAACATTTGGAAATAAGATGAGCAAGGGTGGAAAGCCTTTTTCTAATATAACTGGATACAGTTTAAGGCATTCGGGATCTTGTTATTTCAGATTTGAAACAGGTGTTTCTACTGATAAAATAAGATTAAGGGGCGGATGGACTGATATGAGAAGGCTTGATTATTACACAAAAGTTGTCGGCTATAAAGGAAGAATAAGCAAAGCAGAATTAAAGGGTCATTCTGAGAATGAGATGATATTGCAGTTAGTTGAAAAGCACAATCAGGAAAAAGAAAATATGAGGCAAACTCAGGCCCAGATGATGCTTGAATTGAAAACAGAATATAACCAGAGAATTGAAGAGTTGAAGCAGATTATGCTGTCAAAAGCAAATCCGCAGATGGAGGTTGTCCCAAATGCCTAAAGGAGAGATAATAGCTGTAAGCCCAAAAGGCAAGGGGATGAAGAAAGATCATATTACTGTTCTAATGAAAAGCGATATTCTAAGCTCACATAAAGACTCTCAGGATTGGATTATTGTTGATGGAAGCATAAATCTCAGGGATATTAAAAAAGGGCCTTGTGAGTTTGAAGGAGATGAAAACTTGATTAAGTCAATAGGCGTTTCTAAGAAAAAATATAATGAAAGTGTCAAAGCCTTCTCAAAATTAGACATATTTCAATTAGCAAAAAAATTAAATGAATTAGATGGAAGATGCAAAGCCACTCAAGTATTCCCTCTTCAAACAACCGGCAAGCCATTATATGATGCCCTTGCCTATCTTAAAACGTAACAAATGACATCCAAAAGAGGCTCCAAAAAAACCAATTTGCTTGTGGTCGGGGACGCCTCTTGGGCTGATACAATTCCCAAATGGATTCTTGATGAAGTTTCTATGGAGAGAACTATTAATGCAGCTATTAATCTCGCAGGAAAAAAGAAGCTTCAAGATCATGAACAGGTAGGGGATGCAGAAATAGTCGCTTATTTGATGCCTGCCACAATGAATGCTCCAATCGATAATGACTATGCTGAAATTTATATTTATTTATCTGCAAGATTGATGTTAAAAGCCAAAAGAATGAAAGAAGAAGCTCTGCCAAATGACTTTAAAGAATCTTTAAAAAACGGCTTGTCTGAATATAGAAAATCACTTCTGAGAGAATTGAGATGTAAAATCTTCAGAGCAAGAGGCGGAAGAATCAGACATCTTGTTTTTGATGCTTTAGAAGAGGTTTTTAAAGAATCAGTGAAAGGAGGCCGTCAAAAATGAGAAAAAAGATAGTGAAAGAGATCTTCAAAAATATTCAAATAGATTCATCTGAATTAAATAATATAATTGACTTGCTCAAAGAGAAGGCGATAAAACCGAGAGATTTTATCAGAGTATCAACAATCATTGAGGTGTTGAAAGATCTTCCAGTTAGAGAGTCAAGCAGTTTAGAATAAAAATAAATATATTAACTTATCTTTATATTTGGAGATTAAAATGGCGACTTTAGAAGAATTAAAAGAATATCTTGAAAAAGAGATAAAAGATTGTTTAGAGCTGAAGAAAAAAGGAGATTTGACTGAGGAAGGGAAGGGTCAATTATCTCTTTTATATGGGATTTTTCAAGAAATGGGGTGGGAAATTAGAGAACAAGAAAATGAATAAGCAAAAATATTTATATAGTGTGTGCGTGTGTGTATGTATATAAGAGGTAAAAAAAGATGGAAAAAGAGGTTTTAACTTGTGGATCATTATTTGCAGGATGTGGCGGTTTAGATTTGGGTTTTGAAATGGCAGAAAATCCAAGTATTAAATTCCATACCAGTTGGGCCAACGATTTTGATGAATCTTCTTGCCAGACTTACAAAAAAAACTTTCCTGAAACAAAAGTTGTTTGCGCAGATATTTGGAATCAGGATTTAAATGATATGCCAAAATGCGATGTGATCCTAGGCGGTTTTCCATGTCAGGATTTTTCTGTATTAAGTAAGAGAAATGGTTTGGATACAAAAAGAGGATTGTTATATACAAAATTTGTTGAAGCCGTCACTCTGAAGAAGCCTATAATGTTTGTAGCTGAAAATGTCAAAGGATTATTAAGCGCAAATAAAGGTGATGCAATAAAAAGAATAATTGATGACTTCAGTAAAATAGGATATCATGTTCATTATAAACTTATCAAATTTGCAGAATATGGTGTCCCTCAAATCAGAGAGAGGGTTGTTATTATTGGAATAAGAGAAGATTTAGATGGCGATTTTGAATGGCCTGAACCCACACATACAAAAGAAAATTATGTCTCATCTAAAGAAGCATTAGAAGGTGTTGAAGAAGTTCCTTATAATAATAATATGCAGAATATGCAACCAAGAACAATAAAAATGCTTAAAGCCATCCCTCCGGGAGGAAATTTTAAGGATCTTCCGCCAGAGCTTGCTGTCAAGGGATTGATGAGTGGGATATATAAAAGATTGCATCCAGATAAGCCATCCACTACAATTATAGCAAATGGTGGAGGGGGAACTTGGGGATATCATTATTCAGAGCCAAGAAGTCTGACAAATAGAGAAAGAGCAAGACTTCAATCATTTCCAGATAATTTTATATTTGAAGGAACAATTGGCCAAATAAGAAGGCAGATAGGAAATGCTGTTCCGCCAATGGGAGCCAAAATTATTGCAGAAGCTGTTTTAAGGCATTTAGAGAAAAAAGGTGTTTTAAAATATCTTGGAAGAAAACAAAGTGTTTCAGTTCGAGCTCCTATGACTACGCAACTTTCCATCCAACAGTTTTCTGAACAAGATCAACTTCTTTGCAACTAAAAATATTATAAAACAAATGGAATGGAAATTTGAATTAACAGAAAAAGAATTTCAACAATGTGATAAATTTGCAGACGATTCTTCTAAAAGCCAAAGGGAACATAGGTCAGGTGGAATTCTTCAGAGAGATATTAAAAAAATTAAAGAAGACACCCTTAGGGGAAAGATAGGAGAAGTAATTGTAAAAAAATTCTTGGAACAAGTCCCATTTAATATTAAAGGTATTTCTTTGGATTTTGGAGTGTATGACCGGGGAATTTGGGATGAAACAGATATTGAAATAAATAAGAAGAAAATTTCAATAAAATCTTCAAAATCGTTTGCCAAATGGCTTTTATTAGAATCTAAAGATATCAAAAGAGGCGATCTATATGATTATTATATTCTTGTTTTAATTGACAAGGACTTTAAGGCAGGGGTAATCAAGGGTTTTGCTTCTAAAGATGAGATAATAAAACCAAATGATAAAACCTTACTATTAAAACAAGAAGAATTTATTCCAAATACTTCAACAAGTCTCGACGCAGATAATCATGCTAGACATTCTGATAATTTACATAATTCTGAAGAAGACTGGGAAAAAATTATTAGGGAATTAAAGAAAGTTAAGCCTTAGCTATTTTATCAAATCTTTTTACAAGATCATCTGTAACATCTTCTGCTAAATGTTCAAATAAATATTTATCTCCAATGTGCTCTTTTTTCTTGGAACTTCTATCAAAATTTTTGAATTTAACTTTAAAATATCCGTCTTCAGCTTCTTGTCCATTAATCTCTATTTTTCCTTCAACCTTGATCATCATATGGCCTTTATATCTTTTTACAATAGTTGCCTTTGCTTTTTTACTTGTAAAATTAATATAAAAGGGGATGTACAGATCATCATAAATAAATTTTCCTTCCGAGATTGGCTCTTCTACTTTATGAGTAAGTTCTTCAATTTTTTCAATTGTATCAAAATATCTTGGTTTCTCTATTTTGCCAGATTCATCCATGCCAACAAGTAGAGAATGTTTTTTTAATTCTTCTCCCTTAAAAATACCTATTAGCTTGAAATATCCCAATTCCTTATCAACTTTTATTTGTTGAGGAGTAATTATTTGCTTATCTTTGTCTGATTCTATGAAACCGTCTGCAACTTTTAATGAATCAAAATTACTTTTTGTAAAAACAGAATCTTCAAATAGATTCAAAAGATAATCACCTTTTACATTAGATTCCACAAAAACATAATAGTGATCCTTATCCATCTGAGTTTCTCCGACAGCTGTCAAGGATTGAGTATTCCTAAAAGTCTTAACTTCAATTAAAGGCATTTTATCAACTTGTTTCCATTCACCATCTTTGAAAACTGCAAATCTTGCAATTGTTTTTCCATCCTTTTTTAATCCAATAATATCAGGAGCATTTTTCTTTGTATCTTGTCCATAAAGAAAATTATCAATAACTACATCATATTTCTTTCCTTTAAGCAATTCTCCAAAAACAAGAAATTCAGGAGCCCGATTAAACCATCTGTCAAAGAATCCGCCTATTAGATCGCTTTTAGCAGAAGCAGCTTGATGGTGAAATTCATCTTCTTTAAATTTTAAAGTTATCCAATAGATAAGTTTCTTTAAATCGTTCTCGGTAAACTTCACTCTTAATTTATCTTTCATCTTAACAATATTATAGATGTCTAAGTTATAAACGTTTGGTGTCAACTATTTTTTATTTTCTTTTTTCTCAGAATCAAAGTAATTCTTTAACTTTTGTCGGATACTTTTGCTTTTGTATAATTTTCCAGTTGCATCTCTATACCATGCAAAGTCACAATCTTTTCCCCTTAAGCTATCTATTTTGAACCATTCGGTATGAGACTTTCCTTCCCCAAGTTCTTTAGGCAAACCAATTGTTTTAAGATGGATCATATCCTCTTTTCCTGCACGAATTCCGACAGAAGACAAAGTCACTGGTCTCCTACCCCTATTTACTACTCCAACTAGAAAAGATTTATCATCAATCCTACCTCCGTAATCTATTAACCCAAAACTAGCCTTTACTTTAATTTTAGGCCTGTCTGAATAGATTTTCCAAATAATGCCAATTGTTGATAAAACTGCTCCGTAAATTGCTAAAAGTAATACATAGTTTTCAACAAAAAATTCTATTATTCCCATAAAAGAACATAGATTTTAGTTATTTAGAATTTTCTGTTTAACAAATTAGTTCATTTACATAGGGGATTTCTATATCTAAATATATATTAGCCCCACATAAAGCACTTTTATATTTTTTAACCCCAAAAATATCCCAAACTAATTGTTTCCCATAAAAGTCTTTTAATAGATTTGCAACATCTTGTTTTATGTCTTCTTTTTCAACTTCTAATTTTGCTTTTTCCTCTAAACAAATCTTAAGTTCATTATCTATTCTTTGCTCTGTTGTTTGAACTCCTAATTGAAAACCTATCCAACCTATTACAAAAACTATTGCAATGAGTATTAAAATAAATTTATCATCTGAACTAATCATCTTAATCAATCACCCCAAGCCAACAGCACCTACAAAAACCAAATTTATCATTATGTAAATGATGGGTGCACTTCTTTATTGGAAGAGGCATTTTTTCTAAAGCATCATCAATAAGATAGGTTTTTTCATTTTGTTTTTGACATTCTTTGCAACCATTCTTTGAAGCACATATTTTTACTTTCTTAATGCCTTGCTGTTTTAAACCTGTTAATTCCATCTTTCTTGATGCTTCACCCATTTGGATAGAATTTCTTCCTTCATCATCTAAAAATAAAGCCATTTCATAATAAATCATTTTAGAGGTATGATAATCTCCTGCATATTTTATCAGCAATAAATTAAATAAAGACCATAATGTATCTATATCGGATGCTTCTTTATTGAATCTTTTGGAAAGTTTCTTTTTCTCCTTTTCAAATTGTTTATTATCTACATCATACCTTTCTAGATTTCTTTTATATGTACTTATATTCATTTTACAATTTCCATTAATCTACCTTATTTTATTGTTTAATGTAAAACTAAAGATTTATTCCAAATGGGAAATTGGATTTTTAGTAGCTTTCTCTAATCTTATCATTGCGTCAACCATCTTTTCTTGAATTTCATCCCATCTCTCTTTTTCTTTTAATCCATCCTCTTTAAATCTGATTGCAATTCTAGAAGCTCTTTTATCATCTAATCTTTCCCATGTAAGTTCTTCTCCGAATTTTTCTTCAATTTCTTTTTTGTGCTCTAATAATTGATCAAATCTTTGCTTATTTAAATCAGCATTTTCCTTTCCTTTATCAATATAAATTTCACAGCCAGCATAACTATTCAATATAACAAAGTTATACCCAATACCTGCTTTTCCAGCACCGGCCCCAATCCAATGATATGCACTCGGAGAAATTCTAGAAAAAAGTTTAGATTTTTTATTAATTTTTTCTAATAGCTGTGTCCAAAATTCCTTTCTTAAGCTATGTCCTTCAGCATAAATCTTTTTCTGATGTCTTTGACTTTTCTCTTGTTCAACTTCTTCAGGAATTATTGTCGTTCTAGCAATAATTTCATCTCCTCCGCTAGTTTTAGTATATTTTAAAACAAGAACATTTATACTCAAATCATAATTCTTAGACAACCACTCAACCATTCTTTGTAAGGATTCGTCAACTCCTGTTCCTACCAACAAAATTTTTTGAAATGTATTAATTGAAACATCTTCAAGGTCTTCATCATCTAAATCAAAACTTTCTTTCATAATTTCTTCAATTTTCTTGCCAGCATATTTCTGGCATTCAGCATTTAATCTCTCAACATCCCAAGAAGACAAATCTGAAGCATAATCTATCGCTTGAGCCAAAACCTCTCGGTGCAATTTATCTCTTTTTAATTCAACAATAATTAAGTTTCCGGACTTATCTATTCCAAGAAAGTCTAGTGGCCCCCTCTTTGTCATAACTTGCTCACCAATAATGGAAATATCTTCCCCTAAAATAGCTGAATTACTTTTAATCCATTGTTCTAAATCATTAACTTCCTTTCTTCCAGTATCTACCATGCTAACTTCTGAAGGAATTAACTTTCCTTCTTTTATCTGCCATAATTTTATTTCTGTTGCCATATTTGTTAACTCAGAATTAATCTGAGGTTTTTATCACCCTCAATTTTATTAATTTAGGGCTGTTTTTAAGTCTTTTCATCCTATAATTTCCATCAACCTATCAATAATCTTAATTTCTGCAAGAGTATCAAGTTCGCAATACTTTTCTAAGGCATCTCTTACTTTCTTCTTTTCTTTTTCCGAAACATTTCCATAAGTTGCATTTTCATAAGCTATGCTTGCATCCCCGCCGTTATTAATTTCCATATCCTTATAACTTAAATCTGACATAACTGGAAGAACTTTTTTTATTGATGCACTTCCACATTGTTTAGGATCATAATAATGAAATTGTCTAAATGGGATCAAAAGGTCTTTGATTCTGGGCATTATGTTTTTACTCAACCAGTCTTGGAATTCTGGGAAAGCATCACAATGTTCTGTAAATACTCCTTTTTCAAAACTTTCATTATAAACAATTATATCTCCCCTCTTTCCTAGATTGTCTTTTAATGATTGAAGAAATTTTGGTCTCGGATCATTGACACCATCTGCTAAAAAAGATATATGTTTTGGCTTTGCTCCGGGTTTTTCAACAATATGGAGTGAATATTGAAAGCCGATTCTTTGATAAGGCTTCATGCCATCAAATTTTGGAAGGGCAGGATTAATTGTTTCAAAATCTAAATAATAAAGAGGATATTTTAACTCATCTAAGAATTTTTTAATCTTATCTTTGTTAATGTTACAATTTCCATTTATAGCACATTCCACTTGAATTTTCTGCCTTGGATTAAGTTTATAACCCTTTGGAATATCTTTTATTTTTAGAATTCCACTACCATATAATTCGTAAGACTTCTTTCCACCGAGATAAAGATTAAACACATTTTCTTCAGGAAGATTATCCCAACAATCACACTTTAACCCACATTCATAAGGATCTTTACAATGTTTTCCGATATCTACTTTTGGGCATTGTTTTGAATGTACTATTTTTAACATATTGTCAATTCTTTTTGTAATCCCATCCATCGCGCTATTTGCTTCTTGAGTAATTTCTGACTGTACAAACAATTCTTTAGGTTCAATTTCCCCATCTCTTACATATTGATTATTGATATGCATAAGAAAACATTTCCTGATTTTTAGGCCACACTTCTCATAAAGATATTTTTGAAATGAAACATCATGAATATTTACATCCTTAACCTTAGTTCCGCTTTTTACTTCAATTACATCCCATTCATCATCTCCAACAGGAAATAAGATATCAGGTCTTGAAAAAAGATTATCAATAAGAAAAGATGCTTCAAATAATGGCTTTCTTTTTTTAAGAAGTTCTTTTGTTTTGTTTATATTTGCCTTAAAATCATCTGTTGGAATATCAATTCCCTCTGGGAATAATTTTTTTGCTAATTCTCCGATTATATTTCCAACTTCAAATTTATGTTTAGCTGATTCATCAGGTTCAGGAGTTTTTTTATTGACTTCCATCCAAAGAAGTTTAGGGCATTGTAACCCTAAAAGATACTTTGATTTTGTTAATATTGCCATCAGTTAAGAAATGATTTGATCTGTTATAAATTTAATGTTAAAAAGTCAACGTTATAATGATTTTAAGTATTTTTTACACATAGCCCTTTGATCATCATCTAAATTATCCCATAAGACTGTTTCTTTAAATAAATCCCATTGATTTTGCTTCCAATTAGGGTTTTGCGTATAATTAATATCTGGATTCTGTGAAGAATTAATTTTAGGATTTTGATCAGGGTTTATTTCTGGATTCTGAGTTGGATTAATTTCTGGATTTTGAGAAGGCATTAGCTCTGGATTTTGCATATTTTGCTTCTCCATTACCTTTACAGCGAAATTGATTAATTTATACATGACAATTTACAGAGATTTAGATATTTTAAGCTTTTATATTCTGCATATCCTTGAATAAAACTTCGCCTTTCTTGTTTCTCTCATACAATCTATGCCTTTTTTCATCAGGATTAAGACATTGGATTAATTTCCTGTCTAAAAGAGAGATTAGAATATTGCTCATATAACCCAAGTCAATGCTTAGCTCTTGCGAAAGCTGAGTAGGAGTTTTAGGTTTATTCAAGGATTCAAAGACCCTTTTTCTATGCCCAGACCTTACAACAAAGCTGTAATCTTTCCAGTTTTTCATAAATAGAAGTGTTTATATAATATTTAATACTTTCACGAGCGATACACGAGTAGGAGTGTTTTAACAGCATATATATTGCATCATCATAATAAATAAAAATTTTAGAGGTTATGTAAAACTACTTATAATGGCATCAAAAACATACGAAGGAGAGATTGTTGAGGTTTGGGAAACCGGAAAAGTGCTGAAGATAATTGTAAATGTTAGCGATGAAAAGATTGCAAAGCTGATGCTTGAATTGCACAAAAAGGTGAAAGTAACAATTGATGACTAATTTAAGTGTAAGTTTTCTAAAAAAGGGATAATAACTTAAGAATATTTATCCAGTAGAGACCATAATGATGAAATTCTGACTTCTTGATTGATTAATAATAAAAACTACAAATAGCTATTGTGATTAAGATGAGGCGAAAAAATCATCAGAAAAAAGAGGAGATAGTTTATCTATCAGCAAAGGGTAGAATTATGCTTAATATGCTTTTGAGAAACGGCAGAATCTCAAACACAGCTATCGCTAGAAGATTAAATATCAGTTCCCAAGTTACGGGAAGAATCAGAAGAAGCCTAGAAAGAGATGATGTGATAAAAAATTATTCTATTGAAATTGATCCTGAAGTTTTAGATATTAATACTTTTGTCTTGATTTTCTTTAAGCTTGAGCCTAATAATGAAGAGAAGGTTATGTCTGATAATATGACAGGTTTATATAAAATTTTAGGTAATCAGATTACTCATATAGGAACTTATGCCTTTCAAAATGTGGAAAAGGCGCAAGATTATATGCATTCTCTTATAGAACATTCAAATGGGGTGAAAATTATAAAAACTTGCATCTCTTCAAGAAAGAATATGCTAAAATGTTCTTCAAAAAATGTTTTTTATAATGCAATTAATGGATTTAAAAATAATCCCGGGATATATCCGTCTTCAATAATTCAAAAACTTAAAAAGAAAAAGTCACTTTCATTATCTATCTCTGAAAAAGAAGTTTTAAAAGAATTAGTTAAAAATAGCAGAATCTCTTGTAAAAAAATAGCATCTCATATAGATAAATTAAAAATAACTCGAACAGGAGTTCATAGAATAGAAAAAAGACTTGAGAACCAAGGGGTTATAAAAAGATATGATGTTAACTTAGATTATGGAAAATTAGGAGTGAATATCTTAGCATTTTTTGTTTTAACAATAAAACCAGAGGCATTAATAGCAAGAGATAATTTACTCAAGAATATAGATAAATCTTGCAATCTTATTGGATGCTGTGAATCTGATGATGAATCTATTGTGTTAAGCGGTTTCAGAAATTTATCAGAATTAGAAAGTTATTGTGATAATAAACTAAAGACAATTTATAAGGATTTTGTTGAACTAAAAGATATTTTTATCTTTACTCCAAAAGGCATTATTAAAGAATCTTTTGCTGACTTATATCTTTCTTTATTAGAGTAGTTTTTAGAAAATCTTATTCTTCTTTTCTTTTCTTAATTTTATATCCTGCTCCAGTAAGGACTAATACAATAATTATGCCTATGACCACCCACAACCATGTTAAATTCTTTTCCTTACCGGGTATACCCCCGCTAATTTCTTCTTCTGATTTTTGGGCATCCTCTCCTTCTTGCTCAGAAGAGGGCTCTCCAACTTTTACCTTCTCTGAAATAGCAAAGTAACTAAAAGAAGTTAATTCAATATCATAATAATAGTAATCTGTATCTTCTTCTTTGTAAGTGGTTGTTAATTCATCCCAGTTTTCTGAATTATTATTAAACTTAAACATAGCAATATCTTCTTTAACAAGACTATTATTCAAAACCCATGATTTTTGTACCTGAATTGTTACAACTCCTTTTTTTAATTTATTCTCCAAATTTTTAGCATCTATCTTTAAATATTTATGAACACTGCCTGTTTTTTCTTTTGTTACTTCTGCAGGTTTAGCATCATATTTTATAACAGTTATCTTAACATTCTGGGCAGGATTATTAACTTCTATTTGAATTTCTTTTATTCCAATTGCCTTATCAAAATTCTTCATTATTGTTGCTGCTCCCGGAGTTATCTTTGTCCATGAATGAACTTTTTGCTTGGGTTTTGTAGTTGATGAACCTCCCCCCCCTCCCCCAGAACTTGTTACAGTATAACTAATAGAGGAGCTTGCTGAATTTCCTGCATAATCTGTAACAGTACAACCTGTTGAGAAGGTCCCTGTACTTGATGTTGAAGGATTAGCTGTGTAAGAAGTTGTAGCAACACCTGAAGTGGCATCTGTCCCTGAACAAGAACATGTAATAGTATTGCCTGCTGTTACAGAAGTCGGAGAGCAAGAGTGAGAGACTGTAGGATTAGTATTATCAAAAGTTACATTAGAAACAAGAACAGTATTATTTAAGTTTCCATTAGAATCATTTGCATAAGCAGTTATATTATAAATTCCATCAAGAAAACTACTTGTATTTAAAGTAGCATTCCAAATATTCCCAGAAGGATTTGATGCTGTGTAAGTTGCATTCTGAACCCCTGAACTATTTGTAATATTAAAAAATACTGTATCTACTCCTGATCCGTCTGTAACTGTAACATTTAGAACAATACTTCCTGAATAATTTCCATAGGAAGAAGGATTATTAAATGAAACCGCTGGTGCTCCTGTATCTAACGTAATTGTTCTAGTAGATGTTGAATTTTGTTGGTTTACTGAATCTGTTATTGTAACATTATAAGTGTAATTCCCATCTGAAAGTCCTGTCCAGTTTATTGTTCTTGTTGCATCTGTATAAGTTGTAGAATTTATATTGCTGTTTGTAGAGTTATATAAATTAAAGGTTATATTAACTTCATTTGCCTCTGTAACACTAACATTTAAATAGGTGTTTGATTGAGATAAGTTAGCATTATCCACAGCTGTTCCAGTTCCAAAAGATATAAGAGGATAGGTATTGTCAAGGGTTATTGTTCTAGTAGAAGTGGTGTTAGAATTTCCTGCTGAATCATTAACAGTTATATTATAAGTATAAACCTCGTCAGGTAAACTAGTCCAATTTATAGTCCTTGTTCCATCGGTATATGATGTTGAATTAACTTGTGCTGTTGAGTTGTACAATAAGAAAGTTATTGTGTCTTCGTTTGTTTCAGTCACACTAATATTTATATAAACCCACGTACGTGATATATTATAAGCATTTACCTCTGTTCCTGTTCCATAACTTACTAAAGGATTTGTAGTATCTAAGGTAACAGTTCTAGTAGATGTTGAATTACTATTTCCATATGTATCATTTATAGTTGCATTAAAAGAATATACCCCATCAGAGAGTCCAGTGAAATTAATAAATAACGGAGAGGTTGAAGAACTGCTCGAATTAATCTGGTTGTTGGTCGAATTAAATAACCTTATGATAATTGTATCAATAACGCCGTTGTCTGTTGCAGTTACATTCACCGCAAGATTTGACCTTGAAAGATTTGAATTATCGCTCTCAGTGGGTGAAACAAATTCTATTGATGAAGGGTCTGTGGTATCATTTATTGTAACAGAAATATTTGAAGAATATGATCCGGTTGTATTGGTTGTTGTAACAGTTAGATTATAGGAGCCGGGAGTAGATGCAGTTGCATTAAACCAAAAATATTTCCATGTTAAATTCATAACAAGCCCGTCATTATCCCAGCTTAAAACAGTGCTGGTATTTGTAAAAGTATGGGTTCCTGCATCGGTTCCATTGGAACTTGATAAAAAAGAAAGAGTGTTTGGGATTGTTATATTAACTTGGCTTATATTTGCTGGGGCAGTTGTATCTGTATTATTAACTGTGATATTATAAATAAATCCAACATCTTCATTAACACTGTAAGAAGTTCCTCCTGATGAAGTTGTGATTACATGCGAAGCAAGAACAAAAGATATAGCTAAGATAATTCCAAAAACTAATATTAAACTTGCAAGAGCTATTCGATTATTTTTTATCACACCCATTTTTTATCACACACTTTTTTATAATTATAAATAAGATATCTTTATTTATAAAGTTATTTATAAAAGTGTTTTTAGTTTATAAAACTTGCTGAGTTTTTAGATACTTAGTCGATACCTTAATGATGACTATTCCATTAAATAAAGAATAATACTCTTTATTATGGTAAATTATTCATTATTAAGTTTTGTTTTAAGTGGTGAAAGAAGAAAAACTATTCTTCTATGCCTCGATAAACCAAAAATTCCAAAAGAAATGGCAAAAGAAAATAATATTAGCATTCATAATATTTCTAAAACCCTTAGAGAATTAGTTGATAGGGGGCTAATTAAATGCATTAATCCAAAAGACAAATTCTATAGGTTTTATCAATTAACCAAAAAGGGTAAGGAAATCTTAACTTTTCTTAAGAAAACTTATCCTAACAATATTTCTAAGTTAAGATAAATTTGCAATTGTAATCTCTGCTTTTTCTTCATCACTCTGAATCTTTTTCATAATGTGTTCAAAAATAAAACAATCATCTAATCCTAATGCATTAAACACACTATCAATCAAGAATTTTTCTCTGTTAGCAATATCTACCTTTTTTACAGTTCCTTTTTTTGTAAACCAATTTTCAAAGATATTAACAGAAACAATAAGTTTGACCTCTTGAAATTGTTTAAGTTTATCTTTTGAGATACTTCCTTTAATCTTTTCTGAAATATACTCTCTTAAATCTCGACCTTCTTTCTTGAGATAAAAATGTCCAAATTTATTATGGCCATAGAGATGATTAACAGAGGGTGTCTTTTTATCTATTATTATTTTTATCATTTTTCCTTTTAATATAATTAGAATCATTTCTAAATCCACACTTTTTACAGACTTTTCCGAGAGGCCCTTCTCTATATCTTGAACTGTTGCATTTAGGACATTTTTTCATTTCTATTTTTTATTTATAAAAGGCAAATCTCTAACGCCAAAGATAGCTAAAATAACTCCTACTTGGGCCATTAGTGCCGTGACTGCTGTTCCGGGTTCTATTGAACCTTGAAGCCAACCGCCGACAGTTCCAATAATTGCAGAAAGTCCAACTAATGTTGCACCTATCTTTGTCTTTGATTTATACCATGGTTTTTCACTCATTTTTTCACCTCCTTATTATTCTAATTGAATGTTAGCCTGCTTTGCTATTTCTTGTAATTTCTTTTTTTCTTTTGCAAGTCCATCTTCTCTTTCTTTCAATATTTGCCATTGCATTTTTAATTTCATAACGCTTATTTCAATCTCTTTTTCAAATTTGACAGTTACTACTTCTCCTTCTTTTGAAACATTTTTTATATCCTCTTTTTGTAGTCCTTTCATTTTTTACCCCCCTTTTTCTTTTTGAACATTTCATCATTAAGGTCTCTAAACAAAATTGTTTTTTCTCCAGTCATTCGATTTACTTTGAATTTCTCAATAATTTTTCCTGTCTTTTTGTTTCCTATAACACCATAACCAAACAGAGTCCCAGATTTTCCTAAATCTCCCTCTCCGAGTATTTTTTCCATTTCTTCTTTTGTAATAATTTTTACTGGTGTTTCTTCCATTTTAATAAGGTGCTTGATAGGGGTAATTTCCCGAACCTGTCAAATATTTATATCCATCAGAAGCAATATAACCTAAATGAGTCCAACCAAATTCATCATCAACCCATATGTATCCCTTTTTGCTAGTTCCTGCAAATGTTTCGCCTGTTGGGCCATTACTCCAAGTTGAAGCAAATTGTTTAATATTCCATTTGCACCTATATCTGTATCCATCATTCCCAATCCATTTAAGAGTATAACCAATGCCCGAATCTATCCACATATAACCTTTCTTGGCAGTATCAACATAACTTTCTTGATTCCCAACCATTGTATGCTTCCATCTATTTGCATTAACAAAACATAAATTATTTCCTTCAACCCAGATATATCCTTTTTTTGATGTTGATAATTGACTTGTGCTTGGAACATTGCTAAAAGTAATTGTTGTATCTTGTTGACCCATTGCTCCTGTTCCTGTTGACCAACTTCTAACTCGATAGTTTCCAGCCACATCAACCTCCCAACTTGCAACCCCTTGATTACATCCATACATATATTCTTGCCAATAACCAGAATCCAAATTAAGACTAACTGGGCTTCCATTTGCACAAGTAAACATTAAATTATTATTTTCATCTCTCCATTGAGAATACATATAAGCAGTTCCATATAATGGCCCATCCCAATGCCATCCACAGAAAAATGCAACCAGCTCCCATCCGGGAGAAAATCCTGATAAACTAAAGCTTGTTCCTAATTCATTATAAGTAAAAGGCCCCCTTCCTTCAACCCAATTTCCATCCCAAATTTCTGGCACAGGCATATTAAAATTAGTTTTCCACCAACTGAAAATATTATTACTACCGCCATCTTGATCTATTCCCTTGCAAACTTTATGATACATATAAGACATTTTTAGTAAAGGTTTGTTCCAACAGGTAATTTAAATTTTCCAATACCATATATTTGACAATTATTCATATCGATATTGCCATTTATTTCAAGATCTGCTCCAAGAGTCCCGTTGCTAGGCCAGATATTAATAGAATATCCTGCAGGAGACCATAAACTAAGAGAACCTTGACCTTGTAAATAAGTAATATCTGTGATGTCATAACCATTCATATCTAAATCTTGTGTAGCTGAATGGTTGCCTAAATTATCTCCCCCGCCTTGAGTGTCAACATAATATTTTGTTGCAACATCTTGATTAGAGACAGGGTTAGGGCAGTTCTTAAGTCTATAATTATTAACGCCATCTATGTGTGCACCTAAAGAAACAAAACCTCCTATGCCCGGCCATAAATATATATTATAAGCTCCTGTTGTCCCTATTGTCAATGCAGTATCTGTTGCAATTTGTCTAACATAACTTAAAGAATATCCTTTAAAATCTATATCCCATCCTGAAATATCCCAATCGGCTCCAGCGACAGAAGTGCTTATATTTTGATTAGCATATTCATCATAAAACTGGTCATAGGTCTGTAAATCATTTGCCTTTTTCTCTAACTCTGCCAATATTTGATCTATTCCTCTTTCAATTGTACTATAGGCCTTATTTGTAACTTGAAGAGTTAAAAACTCTTGACTATTTCTAACTCCTCTCTCCATCGAGACTATTCTTACTTCTTCATCACTTAGGCCTTTTGTTGAAGAATTTAAAGTGACTACATCTCCTGCAACCAAATTTTTAGTCGGATTAATCACATCAAACTCATAAATTTTCACAGGGTCTTTCCACTTTGCAACTAATTTGTCAGCCAGAGTGTTTGCTTCATTTACTGTTGTGACTGATGGATCATTGTAAATTTTTCTAATTATTCCATAAGTTGATTTGCTTGTTGCATCTTGACCATGTCCCGTATCACTTTTAATTCTGGTATTTCCTTCTCCCTGTCCATAAACTCTAACGTCATTTGCAATAGGATAACTTTGTCTAACTGTAAGGTCTTGAATTTGAACTCCATCGTTTAATGTTGCTACACTTGTTGAAGATCCTTTATGGTCTAAAATATCAACTTCTGTATTTGCATAATCAATTCCTATGTCTTGGGCTGTTCTTTTGATCAAACTTGATAATGCATTCCATAAGCTTGAAGTTTTTTCTATTCTAAAATCAAGATTTTCTCCTGCCTCAATTGTTCCCTGACTAAATTTTGTACTTTCCCCAATTATATGGCCTGCTATTGTTGCGCTTGCTGTATTTGTATAAGGAGAACTTTCATAATCTCCGTTTTCTTTTGTTAACCAAACTTCATTACCCAAAAGATCTGCTGCAATTCCTCCAGCATCTAAAAAACTTATAGCATTAATTATTCCATGAAATTCTAAGGGTCCATTCCTGTAAATGTAAACCTCTGATCCAATTTCAAAAAGGCTTCTTTTAACTTCTCCTGTCCCAGAAATTTTTAATTGTCCATCGTTATGACTGTTTAATTTATCAGAATAAGAAAATCCTGCATTTGCTATTACTGTGCCTTCTGTCCCTGATGTGTTTTTTACTTTTATTATATAGGTTCCCATTATGCTGTATAAGCATCTCTAAACTTAGCAGTCCAACCTGCATTTAGATTGCTTAATGAAAGTGTTGAGGTTGATGCCCCAGATGATAATTGCAAAAGTCCAAGTCCATCTGTAACAGAAACTGCGCTTGTTTGTGTTCCAGCAATAGTTGTATAGTTATACTCTGTCACATAAATGCCACTCCCAGAATCAACCATCTCAACAAATTTAATTACAACTGTTTGGCCTGTTGTTAAAACACTCGCAGGAATTGTAATTTCATTTCCAAGTCCATCACTTACAATAACTGGATTGGATCCATTTGTTACAACTCCTTGAATTTCTTCTATAAATGTGGTTGCATTACCATCATTTGTTTCATGACTTCCACCATTTGTGTAAGTTGTTTGAGTGTTTGAAAATAAAACCCCAACAATTGTTTGAAAATTAGCAACATAATCAATAAAGTTTGTCCTGCCACCAGTGTGAGTTTTTTTAACATTATTTCCAACTCCTAAATAAAATTTATCTGATTCCCAATATAATTTTTTTAATTTTTGTGTTTCAGAAAAATGCTTGCTTAAACTCTGATAGTTTGTGTTTTTATTTACTCCATAAAAATTTCCTGTGAGAATAATCATTTTAGGTGCAATCCCCCCTCCACTTACAAAATAATGATATCTCTGATAATCTACATTTGTAACTGTATAGTTTGGCACTAACTCGTCATCAAAAGTGTTTGGATTATTTGGAAATGTGAATGTGTCTGCACTTCCTGAATAATTTTCTATTTTCATTACCATTATATTGTGTACATCATGTCTAGCTCCGATTTATTCCTAGACCATTTTTTTAGATTTTGATGAAATTTCCATTCATTATATTCTTGTAATTGCTTATCTAAGAATCCGGGTTTCCCAGTAATTTCTCTTTGATAGGTATTAATCAATGGTCCAATCATCAATCCTGCTGCAGTTCCACCAACCGCTAATCCACCAGCAACTCCTGAACTTAATCCTCCGCCTGTCAAGACCCCCCCCATCTTGCTTCCCAATCTTGCAATCCATGAAATAATTGAAGATACTGCTCCCCCTATTTTTGTTGCTAAACTTCCAAGTTTGGTCCATACACCTCTAAATATATTTCCTAATGAATCCCATCCAGTCCAAGCTACTATTCCTTTCATCAATCCAAAAAACCCAGCCCATGCCTTGAAAACCCATCCCCCTACTTTGACTACTGCTGTTGCAATTGCTAATCCTGTAATAGAATTAATAATCCCTCTAAATAAATCAGGATGTCCATCAACCCAGTTCGCTAATCTCTCCAATCCTTTTGAAGCAGCTTCAAAAGTTGGTTTCATTGCTTCTCCAGCCGCAAATTTCAAGTTCATCATAGAAATTTTGATTTTTGCCATTGCGCCAGCAACTGCCGGAGCTCCTTTTGCCAGTGCAACCAATGCTCCTGTCCCAGCAATTGCTAAACCACCAAATATTGTAACTAGCCTCTTTCCCCTCGAGGTCATTCTTTCAAAATCAGAACTTACTCCCTTGCTAGTTCTCTCTACATATTTGAAGCCTTTTTCTATTCTAATAAGACCTCTTTCTATTTCAGCTGTCTGAATGCTTCCTCCAATTTGAATGCTTCCTACTTCAACCATTTTAATACCTCATCCTCGCCATCATATCTCTAACTTCCACTTCTCTCATCGCTTTTGAGTCTATGGTGTCTTTGATGTCCATGATATCTTTTATGTCTCTCATTTGACATTTCCTGAATTCATGCGGACTTATCCCCTGCTCAAAAAACTTATATTTGAGCCATAACATTCCCTCTGCACTATTTTCAATTATGAAACCCATCTTAGAATTAGCTGTCTGGATTTTCAGTTTTAGTTTTTTTTTAATTCTGAATCTGGAGAATCTATATCATTTATTTTCTTCATAATATCATCAAAAGTTCCGGGTTTTAATTTACCAAAAACAGTCCATCTTTCTTCTCTTGTTAGGTCTTTCCATTCTTTGTCAAGTCCTGTTATTTTCTTGATAAGTTCCTTGTTGTAAGGAACTCCAATCAGGTTTCTTATTTTGCATTGCGTGACTTTTTTGAGGTTCTGTTTAGGTTTGCCATCAACAATTTCCAAATAATCATCAGCCCATTCAAGCTCATCATTTGCAGTTGTAGGTTTGTATTTGAATTTCTTTCCTTCTATTTCAAACTCAATAAGTTCTTCTTTCACAAAATCTTCTTCAAATTCCATTTTTAATAATCATCATGTTGATCCTTGGCAACGATTGATAATGATTTAATTGTTCCAGCCACATCTGCTACATTAATTCCCTCGATATTTGTTGAACTTATCGCTGAATTGAGATATTCGTCTGTAAATGTGAAAACCACAGTATCATTTGTTCCTCTTATAAATTCTAGTTTGTTTGTTCCGGGAACAGCAACTTGGGCAATCCAGTCATCTGTAAAAGTGCTGTCTTTAAGATTAACATTAAATCGGCAAGTATGCCTGCTTGTTTTTGGAACGGGTTCACCAATTTCTTGATCAAGTGTAGCATTACAATATCTCGAATCATTTTCATCAACACCATTATCAATAGTTAATTCACCATTATTCAACTCCACAATTTCCACACCATTATGTGTCCACTTAGCCATACGAAACTGGAAAGCTTGATCTGTTTCAGCTGATACAGATGTGATGCTTGTTCCTTTTGATAAAGATTTTGCTAAACACTCTGCAGTAACTGTAATAAATCCATCTGTTGCACCTGTTCCATTTGCAAAATTAATTACAAGATTTGTTATGACACAACCAGTCAGTGTGAGAACTTCATTTACTGCTCCTCTTTGAGCTCGTTCAAGAGTAAAAGATTTCACTGCATCTGTTTTTGTAAAAGTGTGTTGATAATAAGTAGTCTGATTTGTATTTGTAACAGAACCGTGTTTGCAATATCTCAAAAACTTCCAATTTGTAGGATTAAAAGTAAGAGTAAATTTGTAACTTAATGGACCTTTTTCTAATGAATCAACATCCCTTGAATCTGCACCAGCGGTTAAAACTTCCTGCCAATTAGGATTAAAGTCAGGAGTAAACACCACATTTTTCCCTACGATAAAACCATCGTTTGCCATTGTTTTTGCTCCTAAACTAGCCCAGCTATCTTCTTCACACATTGCAATTTGTTCTCTTTTTCCTAAATACATTTCTACCATTATATCTCACCTACATTGATTGTGTTCATTTCCATCTGGAAAATTTTATGATGAACTTGTAATTCTTCATTAAAAGGAAGGTCTTGCAAATGACCCGGATTATAGTTGTATAAAGCAGGATGCAACTCGTCAACACTTGATCTAAATACCTCTATGACTTTTAATCCAATATATTCAGCTAACTTATCCCCTTCATATTTTATGCTATCTATTGTTGAAACATAATCCTCTGTTGCCCAAACATCTATTTGAAATGAAATTATAGTTTGAACATCAGAATTATACTGGCCTACTCTTGCCCCTGTTCCATCTATAATTAGAATATTTAATCTAGGAAAAGAAGTCTTGCTTAATGTTGTTAATGGCTTATCTGGATAAATCCAATTTGATGTCCCATGTTTATAAGAAATATCAACATTATCTGTTCCTCCTGCTGTTGCAGAAAAAAAGATGACTTTTTCATTTTGAAAATCAATATAATAATCTTTCCATTTAACTTGATCTGCTCCGTCAACAGTCACGCTTGTTATTGCTGATACTTTTCCGGAAGGAGGAGTTAATGAGAATTCTGTTCCGCCTCCGTCAAATTCTTCTGTATTTGAATCTTCTGCACGTGAACGTGGATCTGTTAAATTTTTTCTTAGAAAGTCTACAATTATATTTTTTGGACTTATTGTCGCCATTTTACCTCTTGGATTTTACTAGGTCTCTTGACCTAATAGAACTAAGAATTCTAAGAAGCTTATAAACAATATTTCAAAAATTTTAAATATTCTTTTCAAATACTACTTTCACCTAAAATTCTGTCAAAATGAATCTTTAATTTTTTATATTTTACTTGCTCTAAAGCAGGCCTCATAAACGGTTGAGCATTTGTTCCCTCTCTTTGAATCTTTTGAGATACTGCACCTGCTGCATCTTCATCACCAAGTTTTCTTTTAGCCCATCCCTTTAATGCTTTTTCGCTTACAAAGTGAGGAGATGTCCCATATTCTACATCGCCGGCATAATTTACAGTTGCAATAAGAAGATATTGAGTGCTCCCGGGAGAAGAAGGGAATAATTTTATAGAATTTATTAATCTTCCAGTATCAACAGGAGCTCCTTGTTTTGCTATTTTCTGCATATCAACCATTGATCTAAATAATACTTTCTTTAATTTTTCATTTACATCCTTGTCTTTCAAACTAAAACTTACAGTTATTCCAGTCATTTTAAGAATCCAACCCGATATTTTTTAAAACAGATGATATAAAAATTGCATTACTTCCTATTTTTCTATTTCCAAGAATTGTTTCAACCCTCCATCTTTTGCTTGTACTTGTCTCTTCAATAATATCTCCTTCATCAAGATTAACACTCCCGCTGACAAAGAACTTGACATTTCCTGAAACTGCAAAACCCATTTCTCTTACATCTCTATCTTTTTCAGTGATCTTCTGCATTATACCTTGAATTGATGTTGAGGATTCACTTACAGCAGTCTTTCCCCCCATAGTATCGAGGGTATCAGTTACCTTAATTAGATTAAAAGTTCCGCCAAGATCAGTTAACGGGCCATTCTCAAAATCAGCGCTTGTTATTGTTGCCATCAGAATATAGCCGGTCTTTTACCCACTTTTTTAAGAATCTCTTGAGCTTCTCTCTGCAATTGTAATGCAGTTTCTCTCCACTGAGTATAAGGCTCCCCCTTTTGAACATGAAATTCTCCAAGAGTATATCCAGTAATATCATCAAAAGATTCTCCAACAACTCTTGCAACAAGAGCAATGCCTGAAATAATTCTCATTAATTTTTTAATAATTTCATTTACGTCTAATTTAATAACAGTGCTTCCACTTTCATGACTGAAACTTAAATTATCAACAGTGATCTCTCCAGATGCAACCGCAGTTATTTTTGTAGCTTCTTTGTTCCCATCCATACCATAAATCTCAATCCATTCATTAACAGCAAATCCCTGCTCATTTACTACACTTAAAGCAACAGATGATCCAGAACTTGAATCAGCATCGGTTGTTGTTTGAGTATTTCCTTCTTCCAACCACCCATGAATATATTTAATTCTTATTCCTTGAGGTTTTCCTTTAAACCTTGTTTCTTCCGGAGACCCTTCAGAATTAAGTTCTAATTTTCCGCTTTGTTTTGTAATAAAAATATTTCCATCAATAGTTATTGCTGTTCCGTCAATTTTCAATTCTCTTAAAGCTAAAATAGGATTTTTCATAACAATAATCGTATTTGTATTATTCCCATCTAAGACATCTATTCTTTCTTTTGGGGTAAATGAGGCATTAAGATATTTTTCTACTTCTGCTTCTGCCTCAGCAATAGTTGCTGTAACATCAGGATCAGATACTAGACTAGTTGAAGTAACTCCACTTATTCTCCTAACCTCTTCAACTGTTGTTAAGCTCATTTTATTGATGCAACGATTAATCCCGTTACTAAACTCCCTAGAATTGTGATAATAATTGTGGCCCATCCGGGCAGTCTTTTAGAATAATGGTTTACTAAATTATTGACATCTTTTCTAATGCAACGAATATCTTCTTTTATGTCATCAATCATAATTCGATTTTCTCTTGCAAGAACATTATTTTTTGGTGCCATAGTAATCTCGAAGAAGTTTTTCTATATCATCTCTAAATGGAAGGGGTTTATTATCAGCTATGGCGTCCACTAATTCTTTCTCGCTCTGATAGACTTTAAGAATATCTTCAGCAGTTTTTTCACCGATTCCTTTAATTTTTTGAAGTGTCTTCCGAAACTGACTTTTTTCTTTTTTTTTAGAATCCTCAAACTGCTTAGTTTCCACTTCTTTCTCTCCAGCCTTGCCTTTTGTCACTTTCTTAGGCGTGAACCCATAAGCAAGACCAACAGATTGAGGCAATTTGATAGATTCACCAGTTCTTACAGTCTTCCAAACATAGCCATTAGGATCTGTTTGTCTAACCTTGACATCTTTGTTCTTATTAACAAATTCCATTTCAAGATTCTACATTAACAAATACAACAACTTCATCATTTTGTGTTCCTGATGCAATAGTCAACTTCAATCTTCCATGCACAATAAAATGTCCATAAACAGCAGTATCTCCGCCCTCAGTATCGCTTAAATCCAAAGCAGTTCCAGTATTATCTTCTAAAGCAACTCTCGGATAAACGACAGCATCAGTGCTTGCAGAAGCTAAATCAAGTATTTTTTGACTTACACCTTCTTGGCTGTCAATGTCAACAGTGCAGGCATTTGAAGGATAATTCACTTCAACAGACAAAATCTTCCCATTTATAAGTGGGCTGTAAGCTGTTGCTGTGCCAGTTCCATCTAATGCGCCCGATTCTATTCTGTATTGTCGTATCATTTCTGTTTTTCTCCTTTCATTTATTTATGACTAATTAGGGTTTAGTCAAACCCATTCAAAAAATAAAAAAATAAATTAATCAATGTCCACTTCAACGCCGGTGATTGCAATATCACATGCTACATTCAGCCCTGTTGTACCAGTTACCTTAACGTAATACTGAAAGTCATCAAGTATTCTTTCATCAAATCCTGATTTTTCAGCATCAAGAGCTGTATCTGTTGTAACAGAAACTTGGGTAATAGCACCAATAGAGCTGTCTGTAACTGCACCAGCTCCTTTTGTAACCTTTCTCAAATCAGCGTCAACAACTGTTGCATTTGTTGTTGCTCCAAGAGCTCCAAGAATCCTAAATCCCTTAATCTTCTGATCCTTTTTAAGACCGGTGATCGGAATTGTAAAGATTTTTGTGCTTAGGTTATTCGCCAGCGTAATTGTGCCATTTCCAGAATGCACCCAACCCGAAGCTGTAACAACTTGATGAATGTTATGAAAGTGAATATTATTGTTAATCACTTTATCGAAGCCCATTTTGATTTTCAAAATAGACAACTATTCACCAACCGCGATGATTGTTCTAGCTTCATTTGCTGTTGCGCCACCTAAGGTTATGGTCGTTCCATATGCACCAGTTCCCAAAGCTGCTGTATCAGTTGCACTAGACGCTATTACAAAACATCCGTTCTTGTACAGTGAAGAAACATCAATTGTATCTCCATTATCAGCAGTTGCAGGGGTTACTATCTTTACAAGCTTCAATGCCCCGACATCTGTGTTGGTCACAGTACAATCGTTTAAACTTATAGCTGCCATGTCTTTTTGTCCTCCATTTTAATTTTTGTTTGCGTTATTTTTTCTCGTAAAACAAAAAACAAATTTTTGAAAACTAAAAAATAACAAAAAAGTTTTACGCAATGTTGTCAATAAAACTATTGAACGTGGGTGCTCTCAAAACGAGACATTCGTAAATTTTCAGCATAAACTTTTGACTATCATTAGTTTTCGCTAATTCTTCAAAAGTTATATCCAAAAGAACTCTCATCTCAATCCAATCAGTGTCTAAGAAATAAATCTGCTTAGAACCTGAGGTATTTGATAAGAATCTGCTTGGAATTACTGGAATATTTCCGACCATTGTCTGCAATACAAGAGTTGCACTTACACCAAATGGCAGTTCTGCACCTGCTCTCATATCAGCTGGGCTGTATCTGAAAGTATCAATCATTATTGTCCTTATGTCCTGTAAAACAGAACTAGAAGCAACAGCGATCTTAGGTCTTCCACCATTATCAAATGCTGTTCTTGCGGTTGTTTCGATATCGTCCCAAGTTAGAGCTGCACTACTAAGATCATTTTGGTTAGTTGTACTTTGTTGCACAACAATACCATCATATTCAGTAGCATCGCTTGATGAATCACCATTGATTATCAAGTCCTCTTCCTTTTCCCTCAAAGACTGAGCTTTGACTTGTACTTCAAGTTGTCTTGCATTTGGAGCTGAAGCAGGTGAGAAAGGATTCTCTCCTAAACCAGACCCAGTTGACAAAAGACCTTGAAGTATGAAAGACGGATATGCTGCTTGACTTGGACCAGTAACTCTACCAACTGCATATACAAATTTGATAGCTTTGCTAACTCTGACATAAGTGTCATTTGTTTCAGCCATAACTGCATCTTCTGCCGCAGTAAATGCGCCACCTTTTGCAGTTAACCTATTGAAGTCTGCTGTAAGCCCCATGTTTGATACACGAGGGATTAACTCAACTAATGGAGTTTCTTTTCTAGTTATGTCAACAATTCTTGGGTCTAAAAAAACCGGAACCATTGCATTACCAGCTGTTCCACTTCCACCAGTGCTTGTAGTAAGAGCTTTCATACCCTTGCTAAAAAGCCCCTTCAAATTAGCCCTTCCATCAACACCTTTCCAGTGGTTAATGTATTGCGTCTTATCAGGCAAGTAACCAAATGAGTGTGAGTAAGTTGATTTTAAATCAATACTTGGCATCTCATATGTCCCTACTTGGCCCGCTTCTAAATCTTGATAACTCATTTTTTAGATAAGGTCAAGAGGTTCAACAGCTTTCTCTTCAACATTAGCATCTTTTGGTTTTTGTTCTGAGATAGCTTTCTGAACAGGCTTGTTAAGTGCTTTCTCAATGTTCGCAACAGATTTCTCTAATGCATCTAACCTTGATTTCACTTCAACACCATTCAATTCATTGGCCTTTTTCTCAGCGCTACCTTCTTCAGATTGCTCTTCAGTTTCTTCCTGAGTTTCTGATTCTGCATTGCTTTGAGACTCGTCGTTTGTTTCTTCCTCTGGCATGTCCTTCATCCTCCTTTTTAATTTTATTTTATCTCCTGAATCATTCAAAGATTTCAAAGATTTCAGAAAAACATTAGTCATTGAAGCCCCCGGATTAATCGGGTTTCCTGTAAGGGCCACATTAAGAAGGTTCATACCATCCAATAATCTCACCAAAGAACCATCTTTCATATTTTTTTTAACAGATTTAGTAGGAACAAAAGCTATACTGAAAGCATCATAAAATCCTTTCTCAACATTTTTTTTAATGTCTAAAAAATTCATAACAACATCACCTTTAGAATCAAATTTTTTCCAAGTATCGTTAAATTCCCATCTTACTTTAACACCATTCCTTTCCCCATCCTTAATACGCGCAAAGTCAACAGCTTTTGCCAAAGTCATACGAGTTTTATTAATCTCCATTTCAAGATCAGTTTCCCCTCGAAAAGCTTCATGTTCAAAATCTAATTTTATAACTCTTGATTTCATCTGATTCATCATACTGTCAAGAGCTCTGTCAGTTACAACATCATCAACTAAATCTCTCTCGGATGTAGAAATAAACCCTTCGGCAATAAACTTTTTTTCACCCTTCTCTTGAATTTCTCCAAAAGCAATAGGGTCTGAATAAACTGTAAATACCTCTTGTTTCATAGAGATAAGAACTATATTTTACTTAAAAACAATATTTCAAAAATTAAGAATATTCTCAAAAAATGGAAGGTTGATTATTGGAAAAATCCTCCAGAGCCAAAAGCCTTGACATAACAAGTTCTGTCAGTATATCTATAAGTCCATCCAGAAATTTTAACTCCATTGTTGATTGTAAATGTTCCAGTCCCAGTCATATAAATATTTGATCCGTCAATCGTAACATCAGAACTTATTACACAATTATCTGAGCAGTCAACATTCCAATTCCCACCAGTATAAGTACAACTATCTTCTGCGCCCCCAGTCGTCACGAATGAAAATATATCACTATAATTTGTTTTTTCAACTCCATCCCAAACATAATATCTCCATTCAATCAATGCACCCACATCTGAAGTAACTGTATGACTACTGTTGCTCCAACAATCAGTTTTAGAATCATTTGTACAATCTCCTGTTACAAAAGAAATTTCTGATTCATTAAACCATTCTTGCTCTGTAAACATGCTAACCCAAATTCCTGTCCAATTAATTACATCTGATTCATTTGTTGTTGAGTTATAATCTATATACCTTGCAGAAATTCTCGCATTTCTATTTGCATCAGTTTCCCAACCGGTAAGAATTGATGCTGTTGTAGTTGTTATTGAGAAATTCTGATTATCTCCATTAACAGAAAAATCTCCTTCATCTAGCCAATCACTCCCGTTATAAATTTCAAGCCACAAAGTTGCATTATTATTTCCATTTTCCTCTGACCCTGAATTATTGTAATAAGAAACATAAACAGTTGTTGTTATGTTTTTAACTTCATCATATCCTCCAGACAATACATTAGAATAAGTAATTGCTGTTTTGTTGGCCTCGTTATCTTCTACTCCCCCTCCTGATGTAGTTACATTAATTCTATCTAATGCAATATCGCTTGTATAGCCTGTGCTTGTTCTTGTATAATTAAATCTTAAAGTTCCTGCGCCTGTTAAACTTGATAAATCAATACTTGTAAAATTCCAATAGTCATTACTTATGTCATGCATCTCCCATAATTTTACCCAAGAGCCAGTGCTGTTTTCTTCTAAATATAAATCGTCAATAGTAGCACCATATGCATCAAAATAAAATTCTATTTTTTCACCAGAACTAGAATCATAATCTAAAGTTGTATTAAAATAAACTAAGGCAATATCTCCAGTGTCATAACAATTTCCTGAGGATGATTCTACAAAAATAAAATAAGTGCCAGCACCTCCAACCCCCCCACTTTGAGGACCTGTGCTACTAGAAGGTGTACTTGTTCCCCTATCTCCCCATGCGTCTGCATCTGGACAGTTTATTCCTTGATGTACTGCCCAATGACCAAAATCGCTTTCAAAATCATCATAATATTCTGAAGGGGTTCCTCCCTCACCAGATTGACCTTCTTCTGATTGAGTTCCTGATTCTTGATCTGATGAAGAATTATCTAATGTCCAGTTGCCTCCATTTCTCCAACTAAAAATATATTTGTCAAGAACTATGTCATCCTTCCAGTTAAGACTAAATAATATATTTGTATTAGCAGTTGTGTCATTTGTAGAGTTTGAACCAATTATCCACCAAGGATTAAATGCGTCTGCAATGTATTCATCACTTAAAGCAAGATAATCAATTGCTTCAGATACAACATCCCCCATATCAAGAGAGTTGTCACAAATTCCATTCATATTTGAATCTGCACAATCAAGATAATAACCTCCTGTAGAATTATAATAAACATTTCCCCCTATATCTGTTCCATTTCCTACAATTCTTCCACCTGCTTGTTGTGAAGTATTATAAGGAATATCTGCTCCTGATGATGAATCTACATAGGGAGCTCCATTACTTTTATTAAAAATATTATTATAGATCACAGTGCTGTCTGCATCTGCTCCTTCATAAATAACATAATCTGTTCCAGTCACAAATGTATTGTTAATAATAATTATATTTTGGGCTCCTGCATAAATAGTTGAAGTAAATGAATTATTAATAACATCAACTCCATTTCCATAAGAATTTATAGTAAGATCATATCTTTGTGTATTATAAAATTGATTATTTTTTATTAATCCATTAAATGAATCTCCACCATCATAGGCAATTCCATCATATGTATAATTAAAAATACTGTTTGTAATGTTTAACCCATCTGTTAAATAAATAAGAAGTCCATTTTTTGCATCCCCTGAATATCCCTTAATGGTCACATTGTTTATAACAGAATTATCTGCATCGCAAAAAACAATTAATTCAAAATCATCATTTTCAATTGTTTGGCTTGCAGAATCTTTGTAGGTTATTGTGCCAGTGATACCCCCTTTTGAATCCGTAATATTCACGTTTGTAAATGAATGGCCGTCACAATGGCTTGCTACTGAAGGAGACATATCAAAATCATACTGAGAATTATTATAAATTTTTGAGTTTGAAACATCAACATCACTTATTTGATCTAATTGAAGTCCAGTGTAAGTGTTATCATAAGTTGTTAAATTAATAATATTAATATTGGCTATTCCTGAATAAGGATATCTAAGGACCATCCCTCTTGGCCCTGAATAGCTTAACACATTTGTAAAATTAAGCCCTACTGAATCATAACTTCTAAAATTTTGTGTGGTCGCATCATAAAGTATCAAATCTGTAATCTTTCCATTATCTCCTTCATAATAATATATTCCGTAAGTTGGATCATTATCTCCATCTACTGTAATGTTTTTATAAACTCCTAAATCAGAAGTATATGTATATATTCCATATGTTCCTGCAGACCATGAATAAAAATTTGTGACATTGAGATTATTTGCATTTCTAATATCAAGAGCATACGTTGTATCATCGACAGAACAATCTAAAATTGTCACATTTACATCTTGGCCCGTAGCCCTTCTCACATAAATAGCAGATCCAGTTGAGGTTCCATCAATTTTGTAACCATCACAATCAAGAACGACATTATTTGCACTAATATTTAAACAAGGTGTTGTCCCCATAGTAATCGTTTGGTTTAATGTATAAGCCCCACTTGCAGTAATATCCATACAATCATCTATTTCTGGATCGAGAACTAAGTCAAAATCCTGTCCCATTAAACTAATATTAAAATTATTCTTTGCTTTAAGTCCTCTCCAAAGTTCTGTATCAAATTGCAGTTTTATACCAATTACAGAATTTGCTGAAACCTGATCCAAATTGCTTAAAATTAAAGGTTGCCAATCTGTAAACTCATAATCTATAATTTCTTCTTTGCAGATACTTTGAAAATAATCTTCTTCTTTTGAGATATCATCTATTTCCCTTGCCCTTTCAATAGTCATATTTCTTTCCTTTTCTGATTCTTTTTCTATGCAATCCCAATCAAGAATCTCTTTTTGAACTTTTGTAAAATTTGTTGAATATTCTAGTTTAAGGTTCTGAGCTGCTCTATCAAATGGAATATTTATCTTTTCTTTGTCAAACTTATATGTTTGATTAAGCCCATTTTCTATTATAATTATAGTATTACAGTGTTTTTTTCCGTCTAAACCCCAAGTGCATTTAACTGAATTAGGGGAGGCTATTGAGAAGTTGCTTAAAGAAGTTTTTTTATAATTTGCATTTTTATTAATATCTGTTTCATCAGAGAATCCTTTCCAAAGAGGATCTAATTCTCCGCCTTTTGCTCCAAATGTCCACTTAATTGTATTTCTAGGATCTTTCTTAATTCCAGCCAGCTTGAATTTCGTTGTTGAATATCTCTTAAACCTAAAATTATAAACCCTGTCTGCTCTTGGTTTTGTTTTATTAGTAAAATCGACGCATCTCCAATCTTCAAATCCTAGTCTTTGGCCGTTCTTTAATTCACAAGCGCATTTTCCTGTAGCACTGCACCTTCCATCAGGTACAAATAACGCCCAATCTTTTATCTCAGGGCTAAAATTAAGTTTTACTTGATCCTTTGAATAAATATCAACATTATACATTGTAGGATTTCTCACTTCAAATTCTGAAATACATGGATTCTCATATGTTCCAAGGCAAGTAAAATTTCCAGTCAAGTCATTAATTTCAAATCCAAATTGAGTTTGTAAAAGAAGGAAGAGGCCTATGATTGTTGTAACACTTGCTGCTATTCCACCACCTATTTTCAACCATCTTCTGCCTGCCATTTTAAGCGCATCCTATTGATTGGATAAGTGTGCCTGCACAATAAGTGTTTAAACAAGTACCATTCCAAGATTCTTGACAGGCGCCAATCGTAAGATTATTTCCTTGTGTGATATTTATCCCTGCACTAAAAAATTGCTCTTCTGAAAAAGTATTTGATTCATTTATGTAAGCAACATTTGCATCAGTAATATATCCTAATCCTATAATCCAATCATAAATTTGATCTGCTGTTGACAAATGTGTTGTATCCCCATCACTTGGAGTTGCAATTGGCACATCACCTATTTCATCCCAGTCAGCACTTACTCCAATATCATCAGTAAAATTAGAAAGGTGAGTATATAATGGAATTCCTGTCAACCAACTACCATCTCCAATAAAATAATCAGCAGTTACATTCCCGGAAAACCATCCTGCTGTCCATCTCCTAGAAGAATTTCCAAGAGGAAACATATCATCTGTTTCTGGAACCCATCCTGCTCCTACGTCAATGTTATCTCCTTCCAAGGCCCACAATCCATCAAAGTTAAGAGTTCCATAAAGATCAAGACTGCCATCTATTTGGGCTGATCCATATGCTTGAAAAGATTGCATAAAAAGTGTATAGGGAGAAATATTCACATTTCCAATGGCTCCGGAATAAGGGACATAAGTGTTGTTTAATTCTGATTCATTAGCATATAGACTGCATGTTCCTGTTGTGCATCCTCCTGTTAAATATTTCCCGGGTGTTAAAACTCCTTCAATATCTCCTGCTCCGGGAGTTCCAGTTTCATCATCAGCACAATACCATAAACTTGATGTTGCGTTCCACTTGGCTATTTTATCAGCAGAGCAACTTAAAGAATCTAAAGTGTCATTATCAACATCATCAGAAAATCCAGATGGAACACTTGTCAAGGAACTCCAAATACCATCAAAATCATTACTCTCATTTTTATCCCATCCTGAAGTTTCAGAATCATAAATTATCCCCGAGCATGATCCATCTCCAGAACAGTTGCCTATTGTTGTATCATCTAACCATCTATTATCTCCAGTTGTATTAAATAATACTGTCCATAAATTAGGATCACTTTCAGAAGTCAAATAACTTTGAGCAATTACCCAATTAGTTTCATTATAAATTGAGCATACATTAATTATTTCTGCATCACTTCGATTAGTGTCTATTGTGTGTGCTCCTATGACAAAGCCCAAACCTTCAATATTGGAAGTTGTGTTAACAGACTCGATTAAACTTGTTTCATTATAGCGTTGATCTGTTGCATCCAATTTTGCATTTATTGCAGTTGTATCATTATAAACACTTGCAACTGAAAGTATATCAGCGTCGCTTCTATTTGTATCCACTGTGTGGGCTCCTGTGACAAAACCGAATGCCTCTATAAAAGCCTGAATAACACGATTATCTATCAAGGTATTTATTTCCGCATCAGTCCTATTCGTATCTGCAGTATGTTGTAAGTCATCAATTTGGCTTTCCGTTAAGTTAGTCAATAAACTCCCATCCCCGATAAATTTATCAGCAGTAATATTATAATTACTTATATTAATATTATCAAAAAGGTCTATATCTGCACTCACAAAAGGCACAGCTAATAAAACTAATGCTAGTATTCCTATTAAAATTTTATTTATCACCATTGTTGTCTTTTCACCCCATCAACCCACAACTCTAATTTTCCAGTTGCAGAATTATAAAGCAAATAAGTATCGCCACTTTCGCCATCAAATCTAAACTTAACATCCTCGGCAACATATGTAATCGAGCTGACTCCGGCTTCCAAAGTAACATTAATCACATCTTCACCTATTGCCACATTTATTGTTTGATCTGTCATGATGTTCTCACAGTTATATCCTGTTTAATTTTGAATATACCAGATAAAACAGTTGTAACCAAACCTGTTGAATCTACTAGTTGAAAATCATAATAGTAATTTCCAATCTTAATGTTTGTATCCGAATTTGTTAAGACAATTTGGGTCTGCCCATTAACAGCATCAACATGAGATGACTGATCTTTTGATATAACAGCATCCGAATCTTGATCAGTCTTATTCGATTTTACTGTAAAGAATATAGTTGATCCTGTTAGGTCAATTGCATTTCCATCTGCATCTGTAAAATTCAAGTTCCATGTTTTATCATCCCCCCTATATGCGCTTATTTCAGTCATCTTCAAAATTATACACCATGGTGCTCCTGCAATTTACATGAGCAGGCGGTGAATCGAACTCCTGTTTAGTTTGTGAATCTAAGAATTTTTCATTTAATCCAACTGTTTTTCCATTCAATCTTTTACATAAAGGAGAAGTATGATCATCGTTAGCAGAAAGCCAAGTTTTAGTCATTTTCTCTCCACTTTTTTTCATAGCTTGTAATTGACCTTGATTTTCAGCTCTATTAGATTCTGTCCGAGCTATCATCATAGATCTGTTTTCACCTACATCAAAAACTTTCTTCACTCGGTCTTTCAATTGCTCAATAGTTTCAGCATTGATAAAACCCCTTTCTAATTCTTGTCTTAAATCTTCAGCAATTTCTTCAGTCATTCCTTTAAGGTTTTCAAAAGTATGTTTCTTTAAAATCTCAAGAGCTTCTTTATTCATCTCTAAATTTCTCTGAAGTCGATCCTCTGATTTGTCCCAACCCTTTGTAAATAATTTTTCTATTGCTGGATCACTTAATGTTTTTATTCCTTCAAAAGTCAGTAATTGATTAACAAATTTTACAACATCCTGAACACTTTTTAATTGGCTAATCTGATCTTTTCCTTTTTCCTTCTCCAATAGCTCGACTATTTTTCTCTCGTTTTTCTTCATTAATTTTTTAAGATAAACTTCTAATTGCTCACCTTCTTTTGGAAATAATGCGTCTGCTCCAGAAGTTGATAATGCTTTTTCTTCTTTATCGGGTTCTTTATTTTTATCAGGATTATTGAAAGGTTTATCTTCTCCAAAATTAAAAGTATTCTCCGAAAAGGCTCTTTTTACTTCATCGCCTCCTTCAACTTCATCCAGCCCCTCTTCTCTTCTTATTTCATTAACTGTTTTGAAGGTGTCTAATTGAGCTTTGTATAAACCCGCCTTTTTTGTTTCTTCTTCAACATCAAAGGTATTAAATTTAAATTCAATTCCCCCATATTCAAATTCGGAAATAATCTCTTTATTGATATTATATTCAATCATTCTTAACAGAGGATTAATTGCCCTCTTTCTAAACACTTGACTTTGAACAATCTGATTGGCCATCCCCTTCGCGTCTTCAGTATATCCAAGTTCTGTTGCTGTAACTCCAAAAGAAGCCCAAACCATTTTGCTGAACCATTTTTGCTGTTCAATTAATTCAAGCTCTGCATTTGAGAATTGTATCCTTGTAAATGTGGGCTTCTTATTTATTATAGGAATATGGTGGGGTTTTCTTCTCCAATTGCCGACAGCATCTCTTTCGCGCATCTTTTGAGTCCATTGATCCTCAAATGCTTTTACAGAATCAGCATCACTTTCTTCTAATCCTAAAACACCTTTTGGCACATTATTGTCATTGTAATATTTCAGATTATCTTCAATAGAATAGATCAACATTTGAATTGCTTCTGCTAAAATCTCAATTGGACTTCTTCCATAAAAATTATCTGTTCGGGGGTTTCTTTCAAACCAAACAACTTCTCTTTTTCCAAATGGTATAGGTCTAATTCCTGTAACCCATCCAAATTGAAAATAAGCTGCTTTCTCTCTTGCCTCAGAAGTCTTAATCATTCCGGGTTGCATATTCTGACTTTGCTTATTATCTCCGACAATTTCTGAGCCAATCATTAATTCTTCTCTATCTGTAAACATTCCATAAATATCAGGATTTTTATTAAATGTAGCTCCGTCTTTGGCAACAATTCCAACCATCTCCTCTTTCATATTAAACTGTTTAATCATTATGCCAGAATCAACTTCCAAGATGTCTCTAACAACTTTTCTCAAAATCTTTTCAAAACTTTCTTTATTAGTATTTGGATTCTCAAAGAATTTTTTAATATGCTCAATTTGTTCGTCTTTTCCTCCACCCTCTTCACATTCTTTTGTAACAATATCCCATTCAATAGCACCAATCTCATCAATAATTGTAGAAATACACATCTCAACATAAGGAGTTGCTGCCAATCTTCTGACTTCCAAAAGATTAACATTTCGAGGATATCCAAAAGGAGGCTTGAATAAAAACTTTGGTTCAAGAGCTTTATTCAATTCATCTCTTGATTCTTCAGTTATTGAGCCTACAGGCAACACTGATTTTTCTGATTTTTTAAACCAGCTTTTGAAAGTATTGATAAGGCCTTTATTCAAGTTTTCTTCTGCCATGAGTATGATGGGAAAAGCGCAGGGATGTTCTTGAAAACCCAAAATAACTTATAAACAATATTTCAAAATTTGAGAATATTCTTAAAAAATAGAAGGTTAGCCAAAAGCAAATGCAAGCTCTTTTGTATTTACAACAAAAAACATTCTCATCATTAAAGCATCGCCAACATCTGTTGATCTTCCTAGATTTTCCTTGATAGCTTCTTTTGACAAAACAGTAAGTGGGGCATCCTTTCCCGGATCCTTTTGTTTTATCTGTTCTAAATCTTCAACAAGTAATTCTCTCGTTTCAACAGGTATCTCTCTATAAACTCCTATCTGTCCTGAATTGACATAATTTGCTAATTCAAACCAACACTGTGCTTTAAGATTCTTGTAATTTCTTAAGGCTTTATCTCTATCTGTTTCTTTCTTTTTTCTAATAGCCTGAGCATTATTGACAAATCCCTTAACTCCTGATAAATCTTTTACTAAACCAAAACCAACCCCGTCTTCATCAATTGCACATTTACTTCTTGGAATATTATATTGGATTAAAATCTTATCTAACTCTTCACTTGAAATATTATCTTTTACAATTATTTTTTTAATGAAGAAATTATCCCAAATTATAACAATAGTTTTATCTCTACCTCTTCCGGCAACATCAACAGTGCAGTATTTCTGACCCCTTTCTGCATCATTTGTAAACATATCCATTATTGAATCATAATCAAAGAGTTTTGTAGGATCATCATCATATTCAAAATTCCCATACAATAATCTCTCCTTACTTATCTTATCTAATTTCTTTAGATTATCAATATAATGTTTCGAAATAAAAGGATTGTCTCCAACTAATGCGGGAATAAATGATCTATATGGTTTTATTGTTTTTTCCTTTGATGGCTTATAAAATTCAAAATATAAAAAATTCTTAGAGGGATTACTTGCGATTAAAAGTTTTGGTACCAATTTAAACTTATCGAGTTGGTATCTAATTCTCGACATCACAATATTCTTTGCTTTGGAAGTAATTTGACTTGCTTCATCTATAAAAGCTCCAGTATATTCTGTTGAACCTAAACTATCATATTCAGGATCACTCGGATAATGAAATAAATCTTTTAAATAAATAGAACTTCCATTCCAAAATTTTATTGTACCTTCTATAGAATTATAGATGTAATCTATTTTGGGTTTGGCATTAAACTGCTTGCATATTTGAAAGAATGTTAAAAGTGTTGATTCTTTTAGACTTTTTAATATTGCTCTGCCCATTAACCATCTTGATCCCGGATACTCAATACAATTATAAAACAACCAGAAACATCCCAAATAAGACTTACCTCCACCTGCTCCTCCACCATAAAATATTTCCGTGTGTATTTTATCCTGAAGGACTTCCAGTGCTTGTTCCTGCCTTCTGCTTGGTTTCCACTTTATTGTTATCATTATCAGCTTTTTCTATGATTATCCTTGTTCTTTCATCATGAACATTTAATTCTTTCTTTTCAATATACCCCCTATTTTTTCCTTTAGTTGACAATAAGAATTTGATTGCGGGAAATTCTCCATCATTAACTAATCCTATAAGTTTTTTCTCTCCAATATCAAGGATCTTTTCTCTTTCTTCTTCTATTTCTAGCAGAATATTCTTGTTTCTTTCTTTCTTTAAAAATTTAGTTATTGTACTTCTATCAACTCCACATTTTTTTGCTATTATTGCATAAATACCCAAACTTCCCGGTATTGCATTTTTAACCTTTTTTTTTGATAATGTTGTCATTTTGTTGAATTTGTTGAATTCTCCACTTAAAATTGCTTGTTTTAAGTTATTTTAATACATTTTTTCTCTTTTATGCCCCTTTACATCTTTAATTTTAAGTTATTTTGTTATCTTTTTGGCTTAGTTTTCTTTGTCATTTAGAATTACCTCTCTTACATGCTTTGAGATATGATACATAAAATTAGGCATAACTGCATTTCCAAGTCTGGCCCACTGTTTTGATTCTGAACCTGTCAACTGAAAATCTTTTGGGAAACTGCACATTAATTTTACTTCTTCAATTGTAGGATATCTCTGCTTTCCTTCTCGATCTAAAATATAAAGGCTCCTTGTTTTCGTTATTGTAGGAGCTGGTTTTTTTACATTGCTCCAAATCCTTTTGTATTGACCTGAATTAAGCGACTTTATATGCCTTAACTCAGGAACATCAATAAGAGCCATTCTTCTTTTGTTTGGTTTTGGAAAGCTTGGCTCTTTCAATTTAGGATTAACTCCAATAAAAATCAGTCTTTTTCTTCCCTGCGGAACATCATAAAAAGAAGCATCCATGATTGCAGACTTAACATTATATCCTGTGTTCTTAAGAGATTTCATTATTTCAATATAATGCCCTTTCATTTTCCCTCGAACCATTCCGGGAACATTTTCCATAATAAACACTTTAGGCCTTAATCCTTTGATTAAATTGACAAATGATTCAAAAAGAGTATTGCGGGGATCATTTACATCTCTTTTTCCTGCTGAACTGAATCCTTGACATGGAGGCGATCCATCAAGCACATCAAGCTCTCCCGGTTTAAGATTACAAAAGTTCAAAATCTCTTCAGGGCTGACTTTTGTTAAATCTTTCTCCCATGCAGGAACATCAGGAAAATTAAGTTTAAATGATTCAACAGCATGTTTGTCGAAATCTATCGCTAATAATTCTTCATATCCTGCCAGCTTATAACCCAAACTTGAGCCTCCACAACCTGCAAATGTTGAAATTACAGTAGCCATTTTAATATTTGTATCCACATTTAGGACATTCAAATTCAGTTTCCACATCCTCATCAATCTCTTCAAGTGCCTTCTCGGATTGTTTTTCTATATTATCTAAGTCGGCTTTTGAAAATCCTATTGTTTCCAAATTAAAATCTTCATCTTCTTTAAGATCCTCAATCTCTTCCATCAATAGGTCATAATCCCAATCGGCATATTCAGCGGATTTGTTGTCCATTATTCTGAAAGCTTTAATTTGGTTCTTAGTCAGCTCTTCTGCTTTTATTGTAGGAACTTCTTTTAAACCAAGTCTTTTAGCAGCCTCTAATCTCGTATGTCCAGCAACAATCACATTTTCCTTATCTAAAATTATAGGATTCTTGAATCCAAATTCCTGAATGCTTTTCATGACAATCTCTATGGCCTGTTTATTTTTACGTGGATTTTTTTCATATGGCTTGATGCCATCTATTCCGAGGTATTCAATTGTCAGCTTTTTATGCTCCATTTTAGAGTTTTAATCTGCTCCCGATTGCTTTTTTAATCTGATCAAGATTTTTCTTTGTCTGCTTCAATTGCTCTCTAAATCCTTCTAACTGATTCTTAAGATTCTCTTTTTCTCTGATTTTTGGGATTAATTCTTGAATTTCTCTCCACTTTTTTATCTCTTCAGTTTCTTCAATATCTTTGACTTTTTCAAGAGATTTTTCTGTTTTCAGGATTACTTCATTCAATTTCTTAATATCGATTTGCATCTCGCCAATCATTTTCCTGATTCCCTTTTCTTTATAGACGCCAGTCATCTTAGTTGTCACAATCCCAACAGTTTCATCATCATTATTCTTAGCTTCTTGCTCAGAGTCAACTTGATGAGTCAATTCTTTTCTTCGATCATTATAAATAACTTTGCTGTCAGTTTTTTCCATTTTTCACCTCCTTTTCATCTTCTATTTGAACATCAAACCCTTTCTTCATTATCTCGTCAATTTTATCAAAACAAGCGATTATTGCCTTACCTTTTTCAGTAATTAGAACATCTACTTGAATTCCGGGCCCAGTATCGAGTCGCTTTTTTATAAGAAGACCTTCTTTTGCAAATTGAGAGATATAACTTGATGCTTGTCCATATGCGAGGCTCATTTCTCTGCTGACATCCAAAACATTGTGTTTCTGAGGGTTTGCTATAACTCTGAGAAGATCGACATATCTTTTGTTAATTATGAACCTATACATCTTCACCCACCTTTTTTATAATTCTTGCAACATTTTTCTCCATCTGCTGAAGAACCTGACCGAGCATAATTTGATTTTCTGAGCTTGTTTTCATCATCTGTCTTAATTCTATAAAATTAGAATGAATTTCGTTAGTTGTTATAGGTCGATTTTTAAGAGAATTGAAGAAATCTTGTACTTTTTCATTGTCTAAGTCAGCTTCTTTAGGGTTGACTGTTTCAGCTTCTTTTAAATTATAAGAATTGTCAATCACAAACCACAATCCATTTGCAGAATAAACTTCTAATTTGTCGCCTTTTTCATCATATTGCTTTGCCAAAGCATTCTTAACTAATGCATAATGTTGTCTCGTAACTCTGAATTTATACTGACCCCTGACACTAAAGTCAGCTTTCAAATGCTTTTCTAAGGCTCTAACAAGCTTCATAAAGTGATAAATTGCAGCACTTTTGGCATCTTTTGCAAGGTCAGCTATGTAGCTTTCCTTCTCATAAATGATTACAGAACTGTTGGTCAAATGGACTTTTCGGCCCTTAAAATCTAAACTAACACCTCCTCCAAAGAGATGATCTAATTTTTTGAATTCAATGCCCTTTTTCAGCAAAATCTCCTCTTTTTTATTCCAATTTCTCAAGCCTTTGGGTATTAAAAGCTTGAACTGAAATGCATGTCCTCTTACTTGATCTTGCTTAAGAAGTTCAAATTTACTCCCCCAGTTGTTACGAGCTACACGGCTTGTTTTTTTGAACTTTTTCTCACTATAATTTCCGACAACTTCCCAAACACCATATCCTACTTTTTTGATTAATTTAGCCTCTTTCAGCAAAGATAAATGATATTGCAGAGCTGTTTTCTTTACATTAAGAATGCCACATATTTTAGAAGGTCTGAACCCGCTTTTGATTAACTGATATATTATCAGGTTCAAATCTTTCTTATGGATTGTTTTTTGAACTTTTTTCTTTTTTCTTTCTTTCATTCACATTTCAAAAAGAAAATCAGTTCGATTCCCTCTCAGGGTGTCACATTTCCTCGATTCCCTGAGTGGGCGTCAGAAGGTCGAATACGACTCTCAACACCCGGCGGGGGCATCTTCACAACCCGGCGTGGGCGTGTTACCCCTTTGGCATAATCGAGTGATGTATTTCTTACCATTACATTTTATCTAAAAACATAACATTTATATACTTTGTAATGGTAAGGTTTATATGAGGATTATAACTAAAAAAAAGGGCAAGAAAGAATATTACTACTTACAACATTCTTTTAGGAAAGGGAAGAAAGTAATAACCAGAGAGAAATATCTCGGATTAGGGATTCCAAAAAACATAGATGAAATTAAAGGAGAATTTAGTAAAGAATTAAAAAAAGACCTCTACAAAAAATTAGAAAAGATTAAATTAAATTTTCAAAAAGAGTGGAAAAGACTTCCAAAAAGTGTTCAAGAAAAAGAAAAAGAGGAGATTTCCATAGCTTTTACTTACAACTCTAATGCTATTGAAGGTTCTACTATTACTTTACAAGAGGTAAGAGAAATTATTCAAGATAAGATTTCTCCAAACAAACCAATTAGAGATGTAAAGGAAACAGAAGCTCACAATAAAGTGTTTTTAGAAATGTTGAAGAAAAAGGAAAATATTAGCAATGGATTATTCTTGGGTTGGCATAAAGAAATTTTTGGAGAAACTAAATCAGATATTGCAGGAAAATACAGAAATTATCTTGTAAGAGTTGGAAGTTATATTGCTCCACATTGGAATGTAATTAGGTTGACTATGAACCAAATTATAGATTTTGTTAATAAATCAAAATTAAATCCTGTTGAATTAGCTGCAAGAGCACATTATAAATTTGAGAGTATTCATCCTTTCGGAGATGGTAATGGAAGAATTGGAAGATTGTTAATGAATCAAATTCTTTGGCATGCGGGTTATCCTATGCTAATTATTGAATATAAAAAAAGGAGATCATATTATAATGCTTTTCCTAAAGGACAGGAAGCATTTGTTGATTATTTTCTAAGAAGATATTTGGCAGTACATAAGAAAAGACTTGGGTGACTATATTTTTTGATGGTGTAGTGGCCCACAAATATCAATAAACACTACAACACCTGAAGGTAGAATGTTCTTACATATTTTAATGGTGTTAGCTGAATATGAAAGAGAGCTAACCATTGTGAGAATTCAATCTGGTTTAGCTAGAGCAAGAGCACTAGGTAAGAAATTAGGAAGACCTAAAGGAAGTAGAGATAAGAAAAGAAGGAGAAGATCTGGTTACCACATAAGGTGGACTAGCTAAAATCATCTGGTTTTTTTATAATAATTATTATAAAGGATGTTTTATTGTGTTATTTATGTCAATAAATAAAAGTGTCGGATTCTTGACCTTAGGAAGTCTTATTGGAGCAATTTATTTTGGAGGATACACAGGATCACATCAAAGGGAAATTCATGGGCAATTAGTTGAGAAGTATAATCTTGATAGAATTGTAGAAATTCAATCTGTTATTCATTCCTCTGGTAAAGAACGTCCTGAATTAGTTAATGAATATGATAATTTAACCTCCCAACCCGGATTTAGTGAATTAGTTAGTCAACATAGGGATGCTGGTTTTATGGATCTAGTTTATGGGGAATTGGCTTTGGGATCTGCATTTATGTTTATTTTTGGGGGATCGATAGTCTGGTCCTCTAGAAAGAGAGAAGGAGATTAAAAATTTTGGCCCAAAATCATCTGGTTGTTTATTTTAAGATAGAGGTTATATTTTTAAAGATATTTTTATTTATTTAACTATGAACTTATTAAATGAAATCTTAGATAAATCAAAGGAAATAGACAATAAATTTATTAACATCTCCTCTAAGGAATTGAATTCCTTAAATATAGTCTTTAAAGTCCCAAAAAATCATCCTAGAGCAAAGATAATAAAAAAATATAACTATTCTTCTTTAAAACTAGAAGAATTGAAAGATAATAAATTGTTCCTAAATTCTAAAGAAACTATTTTTATTGTAGATAAAAACCTGATGAAAATAGATTTTGTTAAAGAATTTCTAGAAAATAATAAAATTTCATTAATTATTTTAGAATCTTTGGAAAATGAAGTTAAAACAATTCCTTTTGTGGAAAAAATAATAAAAGAAAAAGGATTGGAGAATAAGAAAGATTCTACAATTTTTGTTATTGGAGGGGGTTTGTTGATAAATGTTGGAGCATATTTAGCTGAAAAAACTAATTCAAATCTTATTTTATTTCCAACAACAATATTATCCATGGCAGATGGTTCTGGAGGAAAGGTTAGAATAAACCTCATCTCCCAAGGAAAAGCCCATAAACATTTTTACAAATCTTTTTACGAACCAAATGCAATCTTTTTGGATGAAAGATTTTTAGATAATCTTCCTGAAAAACAGATAAAAATAGGATTAGTAGAAAGCATTAAACATAGCATTTTTCAATCTCCCAAATTGTATGATTATTTAGTAGAAAATAAAGTAAAAGTAATCAAAGATAAAAGGTTATTAAAAAAAGTTGTATTATGGGCTTCCGATTTGAAAAGAATTTGTTTAGAAATTGATGTTGAAGAAACCCCAAATGGTTCCAAAAAAATATTAAGAGGGGGGCATGATTTTTCAGATAAATTGGAAGAGGATGAAAAACTAAGTATCCCTCATGGACTTGCTGTAGCTATAGGCATTATAAAGCAATTAGAACAAGAAAAGAACCAAGAAACTCTAGATAAAGCTAAAAATATATTTAGAGCATTTGGAATACCCATTTCTTTGAGAGAGTATCTAGCATTTAAGTAAACAATCAGGTATTAGTTTTTTCTTATAAATCTAAGGTAAAATTACCTTATTTTGTAAGGGATGGATTGTTTACCAACCACTATTTTCAATAGCTGTTCTAGCCTTATCTAAAATCTCTTTCGGAATTTCAACTCGATGCTTCATGTCTCTTAGAGAATCTCTTAATCTTTCAAGAGTTATACTACTCATAGCAGTGCATATTGCAGTATCAGAAGCAGGGTAGAATCTTTTATTGGGATTTTCGTTTCTTAATCTATATAATAGACCATTTTCAGTTGCAATAATAAATTCTCTTGCAGTACTTTTTTTACAATATTTCACTACCCCTTCTGTTGAAGCTAGATATTTTGCTTGTTCTCTAATCTCGGGTAAACATTCTGGATGAGCTAAAACTTCTGCATTAGGATATTTTTCCATAGCCTTCATTAAATCTTCTAATGAAAGTTGATTATGAACAGGACAAACAACTTCCTGAGAAATAGGTATAACTCCTTTACCACTTTGTTCAGCAACATAGTCTGCCATATGTATATCCGAGGCCCAAATAAGATTTCTCCCTTCCATCTTGCCAGCCACTTCAGCAATGTTAGCAGAGGTTGTTAAACAATCTCCACAAGCTTTTAATTCAGTAGGGGTATTTGTATAAAGGAGAGTTTTACAATCTGGATAACTGCTTTGAGTTTTTTTCATATCATGAAGATAAAGCATCAAAGCCATAGGACATTTAGCATTAATATCTGGGAGCAAAACTGTTCTATCTGGATTCAGGATTTTAGCTATGTCTGCTTGAACATCAACGCCACAATATACAATTGTGTCTACTTTTGTTTCTCTTGCTGCTAAAGAGAGTGTTATTGAGTCTCCTAAAACATCTGCAATATCTTGGATTTCTGGTCTTTGGTAGTTATGAGCAAGAATTATGGCATTTCTTTTTTCTTTTAACTGTAATATCTCTTCCTTCATTTGTTGAATATGCTTTTCTAAGCTCATTTTAGATTGTTCCTCTTTCTCTCATTGAACTAAAATGCGATTCATACGATTTCTTTAAATGTGGCCATCTTCTTATTTTTTCATCCCTTCTTCTTTCATATTCTGGGCTGTTATAAAAATCTCTAAAAACTTTACCCCTCCACTCTTTAATTTCTTCAAGAGAGAGTGAACTTGGTTTTACTACTGGATCAAAAACTGTATTAAATTTAGTTAAATCGTCTGTAGTAATAAAATCTTTATATTTTTCATGAGCAGGAGTTCCAGGAAAAGGTGTATAAAAGCTTATTTTAAAATCATCAACAGGAAGTTTCTTTAAAGTATCTGAAAATGAATCAAGCGACTCTCTTGTATCCCAAGGATAACCCCCCATTAAGTATAATCTTACTATTATTCCGGAGTCCCAAGCAGCTTTTAGATTTTGTTCAAAATTTGTCCAATTTGATTTACCTATTCTTTCTCTTGTTTTTTCATCTAGAGATTCAACCCCAATTCCTATTCTTGAACAACCGGCTTCTGCCATTATTTTATATGAATCAAGATCCGGAGTAACTCCAACCATTGGAAACCAATTAATATCTATATCTTTAATTTCTTCACAAAGGGACCTAACTTTTTTAGAACTTAAATTAAAAAATAAATCTGCAAGATATAGATGATTTACCCCAAAATCATTTTTAAGGAATCTTATTTCGTTAGCAACATCTTTTGGGTTTCGCCATTTTATTTTTCTCTGCCAAATATTAGGAGAAGAACAAAAATCACAAGCATGGGGACATCCTCTTGAGTAAAGAACTGTTGCAGAAATTTGATCTTCTGTAGAAGGATAACATAATCCGTAAGATTTTGAATTATTAATTCCTTCTTGATCTCTTATTGGCCAGGGGATTGAATCTATGTCACTAATTCGTTCTCTAGGAGGATTAATTCTTATTTCCCCAGAACTTTTGTAAGCAATTCCTTTAATCTTTGCTAAACTTTTACCACCGACTAATTCAGGTACCAATTCTTTAAATGTTTCTTCTCCCTCCCCATAAACTACAACATCTACATTGGGATGTTGTATTACTTCTCTTATCGCAGAAGAAGGATGATATCCCCCAAGGACAATCTTTGAAGAAGGGTGAGTGTTTCTTAATTTATTTATTAATTTACTATAAAAAGGCCATTGATAAGTAAAACAACTTATCCCATAAATATCTGCTTTTGCCTCCAAAGTTCTTGCTTCAATATCTCCAGAAAAATCATCTATCATACATATATCATGCCCCTCATTATCTAACACACTAGCCAGGTATCTTATTCCCAAAGATTCATAGTTTCCATGTTTTCCATACTTTCCAATGATTAGGGGATTCGAAGATGCAAGAGTTATCTTTGCCATAAAAATCATTTTAACTCTTTACTAATAAAGGTTTGAGGTGAAGGGGGAACACCACAAAATTTAAATACAAAATAATGGTGTTAAGAATATGGAAATAATGGATTTGAAAAAAGCTGGATTAAGTCCAAATGAAGCAAAAGTTTATTATGCTTTATTAGATTTGGGGGGTTCATTAGCTGGAAAAATCTCCGAAAAAGCAGAAATTCATAGAAGAGCCACTTATGATGCATTAGAAAGACTATTGGAAAAAGGAGTAATTAGTTTTGTTATCAAAAATGGTAAGAAGTATTATGAAGCAGCACACCCCTCTAAACTATTAGATATTTTAAAGGAAAAACAAGAAGAAATTAAGAATAAAGAAAAAATAATCCAAGAAATACTCCCAGATTTAATCTTAAAATATAAAGAAAATAAGAGTAAATTGGAAGCAAGTATTTATAGAGGTAAAGAGGGATTAAAAACCATTATGGAACTAATCTTAAAAGAAAGGAAAGAATGGTTAAGTATAGGTTCTAGCGGAAAAGGCCCAAAGGTTCTCCCATATTTTCTTCCTTCATGGCATAAGAGAAGAACTAAACTTAGAATAAAGTATAAAGGTTTAATTACTAAGACTTCAGAAGGAATTAGTAGAACTAAAGAATTCTCCAAAATAGCATTAACAGAAACAAAGTTTCTCCCAGAAAACATAAAAAATCCTCAAACTATCTGGGTATTTGGAGATAAAACTGCAATTATTTTAGTTTCAGTAGAACAACCAATTATTTTTTTAATAGAGAATAAAGAAATAGCTAATTCATTTAGGGATCAATTTAATTATTTCTGGAAACAAGCTAAAGAGTAAATAATCAACCCCCTAAAAAATAAGCTAATTTTACCTTAGATTTATAAGAAAAAACTAATACCTGTTTTTTAGTTATGGGAAGGTTTAAAAATAGGGAATTTGTGGCTTTTTTATGGAAGTAAAAAGCTTTACAATGGGTGTATTAAATGAAAATGGATATGAACGTTCATTCCAACAGTTAGATAAATTAATCTCGGAACAGCTTGGAGAGAATATAGTTGTTCATGATATTCAAGACAAACTTTATCCAGGATTAAGAACAGGAAAGATTTCTGATACTGGAGGAACAGGTGGAACGAAACTAGTAAGAGTTGTAAATTATGATATTTCCCCTTCCGATAGAACAAGAATTAAAACTTTTGTAACGGGGGTTCTAAGAGAGAATGGGTATGATCCTTCTTTTAAAAGACTTGATGATATACTTAGACAAGAATTAGGAGAAGAAGTAAATATAAGAAAATTAAATGATCAAATATATTCTGGATTAAGAACAGGGGAGATTTCTGATACTGGAGGAACAGGTGGAACCCATATTGCAAGGGTCGTAGTGTATAGTAACAAATAAATCTTCTTAATAAAAAATCAGATGATTTTCACCTAAATCTGTCACACCATTGTAGTCGACAATATTTATAAATCCATTCCATCACACACAATCATGCTCAAATGTTGCGTCACTTATACACAACTTTTTACATAAAAGTTATGTAAGAAAAAGAGCATCCTCGGAAATGGACAAAATGTACGCTTTTCCGGCGTGGGCGTCCTACACTTTTGGCAGATTAAAGGGAGCTTTTGAAGATTGTACTAAACCCCTACAGGGAGTTTATATGTAAGTACAGCTTAACAATTGCATGAAAAAAGATCCCTATAAACACGAGCAAAGATACTTTGAATGGAAAGAAAGCGTCAAGGAAGGTATCCAAAACTTGTCCAGAGCGAATTCTGAATTAATAACTACTTATGTTACAGATATGGAAAAAGGCATTAATGTCTCGGCTTCTAGTGTAAAGGGTTCAAGAAGTTATGCTCGATTAAACACATTAAGAGGGAGATTGATGTTTTTTGCTAACAAATTCAAAGAATTATATGATATCGATGATATCACTAAAATAAAAGAAGATCAGCTTGTGGAATTCTTCTCAGATATGCAAAAGGGCAAGATAAAAAAGACTAATGGGAAAATATTTATGTCTATTTCAACTTATACTAAAATATACAAATCCTTTTGGCACTGGTGGATGAAAGTTAATAGGAAAAAGGGAATAAATATACAGGATATAACTATTGATATAGATATTAGGGAAGATAAACCTAGCTGGGTTTATTTAACTGAAGAACAAGTTAAGCGTTTATGTGAAAATGCTAAACATGAGTATAGGGTTTTGATTACTTTTCTTTTTGATTCAGGAATTAGGGCTCCCTCAGAACTTATGAATATTAAGGTTTCTGACTTATATAATGATTATAAGGAACTCAATATTCGTGATGAAATTAGTAAAACTTTTGGTAGAAGGATTAAATTAATGATTTGTTCTAATTTACTCAAAGAGTATGTTGAAAGTAAAAAACTAACAAAAGAAGATTATATTTTTCAAACAAGGCCTTTTGTTATTAATAAATATTTAAGAAGATTAGCTGAAAAATTGTTTGGAGATAAGAAAAGTCCTGCAGGTCAAAAATATTCAGAGTTGACAATGTATGATTTTCGCCACATAAGTACCTGCTATTGGCTTCCCAGATATAAGTCTGAATCTGCTCTTAAATTTAGGTTTGGGTGGAAGAAATCAGATAAGATACATTATTATTCTGAAATGTTGGGGATGAGAGACACAATTACAGAAGATGATTTGTTAATTGATGTTACTAAAACAGAAATTGAAAAGAGGCTCACTAAATCTGAAAATGAGAAAACTATGCTTCAGGAGAGGGTTCAATTACTTGAAGGGCAAATGAAGGAGATATTGGAATTATCACAATATGCTAGAAATGTGGCTTAAATTAATTTTTAATCAACCAAAAACTATTTATACCACAACTATCTATTATAATTATATACGCCTATCCTTGCTTCGGCAAGGGGTAGGCATTTTTTAAATGGAAAGAGTAGCTGTTTTTATTGATGGTAATAATTTTTATTTTGGATTGAGGAAACTCTATGGAAAAAATAAAAGTTTGAAGAATTTTGGCTTTCAGAGTTTTGCTAACTTTCTAGCAGGAAAGGGAAAAGTTATTGGAATTTATTATTATAATGCGCAATTAGATAGCGAATTTAATTCTAAGAAATTCAAAAGCCAGAAAGAATTTTTTACTAAACTAAGATTAATTCCAAATTTTAATTTAGTTTTATGTAAATTATTGAAAAGGAATATTGCTGGAACAAATAAACATTATTACATAATAAAAGAAGATGATATTCATATGGCTGTTGATATGGTAGATGGTTCTGCAGACGATACTTTTGATACCGCTGTTTTAGTTTCTGGAGATGGAGATTTTGTTCCTGCTGTTAGTTCTGTTAAGAGAAGAAATAAAAAAGTTAAAAATGTTTATTTTAAAGGAAGTTCATCAAGAAATTTAAAAAATCATTGTGATAACTCCCTAGAATTAACAAAAGAAATTCTAAACGATTTTTTTAAAGATTAATCGTTTTTATTACCAATATCTTCCCCTTATCCTAAGAGTCAGTACCCCTACACATACATATTATGCCGACTGACTCTTTGACTATTTTTCAAGGTTTTAATCGACGCTAAAATAGTTTTAATGTCCAGAAATCCCAAGCCTAATTTTGGAACTTTTTCACCAATTTCACAAGCTTATTCAACCAATATTTTTCTTATTTATTTCCCCCTTATACCCCCAAGCCACCTCCCCTACACATACATATTAAGTCGAGTGGCTCCTGCAAATATTTACAAGATTTTATCGACGAGAAAACTAATTTTACACCCGAAAATTGGGGGTGCGCACTTTTGGGGTTTTTACCAATTTTATTAATTTATTTAATCTAGGTTTTACATATCTTGCACTTATAGAATCTCCAAATTCTTTATACTTTGTTACAAGATTTCTATCAGTAACAACAAAAAACCATTTATCATAGTTCTGATTTAACAATTCTACTTTTTCTTTTAATCCTTTTATCCTAGTTAGATATGAACCTGTCTCAATTTCGATAGCATACCTCTTTCCTTTAATTTCAAAAACAATATCTGGCTTTACTGTCACATATAATTCAACTTCAATTCCATTTTTCTCCAAATATTCTGCAATATTTTTAGTCATAAAAAGATGCATTAGACTTTCGTTGTGTCTTGGTTGCAAAAGAAAGGTTTCCATTTTATTTGTTAAGAGACTTTTATATTTTGCAACCTGATAACCCTCATCAAGAAGATATTTCACTTCATCTTTATTCAATTTTTTCTTTCTAAAATATCTTTCATATTCATCAACTCTTATGTTTACATCTCTTGTAGATGTAGGTTTTTTAATTGGCCTATTTAGGCTTTTCATTTCATCAGGATTAGTAGTAATCAATTCGTGTTCTTCAGGGGAAGCAAGAACTTTCATCATAGAATGCTCATCTTCCATAATTAGCAAACCTTCTCCAACATTTGCAGTTAAGAGGTGGGTTTTGTAGATATTTCTCAAAAAGGAATTAAATTGAATTTTAAGGTAGAGAATGGTAAAGAATAAACCCAAAGTTTCAACTAATAGTGGAATGACCTACAAAGAAAAAAGGAAAAAAATTATCCAATGCCTTAAGGCTCACCCAGAAGCACTTCAGCCAATGTATATATCTTTTATAACAAGAATTAATGTAAATACAGTAAAAACAATCTTAAGAGAACTATTAGAACAAGGTTATGTAAGAAGAAATCCGAAGCAGAGGGGTTTTTATGATTTAGTTGAAAAAACTAAGTACGGTATCAATTCTTATAAAATGCAAAATATTGAGTTAGCATACCATCCAGAAAAAATAGATATTGACAAGAGAATAAAAGAAGAAAGTTCTTTGAATGATTTGGTTAAGTTTAGGTTTGAAATTGGTAAGAAAAGTAATAAGGCAAGTATGCGTATTTCTACAGATTATCCTTTTGAGGTAACCTCTTTAGGGATAATTGTAAGGTTATTTCAAGAGTTGGTCTATAAACATGCTAATCTCTGTCCTTCTTTAGAAGAAATTACTTTAACTACCCTTGAACTGAATAACGATGATTATTCTCTTAGGTTAGATGGTTTTAAGTGTATAAGACTAAATTCTCTAATTGCTGAATTTAAGATGTATCAAAAAAAGGGTTTTGTTAGAGAGGAGTTTAAAATTAAAGTTCCTGTTGGCTTTGATGTTATAAAGAGGATTCTAAGGCAAGGAATTGTTAATGGAGAACTCTATGAAAAACTTAATCAACAAGATAGAAAAATAAAAAAGTTAATTGATAGTATCAATATTTTGTTGTGGGATAATCAAAAGAAACTTGAAAGGATGTTTCAATTGCTTAGGAAATTATAAATTAAAGCAAATAGAAAGCATGATTAAAACATAGAGGGGAATGAAGCACATATCGTGATAAAATATCTATATTTTCTTGAGTTGCACATATAAATTATAGTAAATTAAAACATAATAGAAAGCATAGAAAAGATTTTGAAAGCATGATTTAATATATACGAAATAGCAAAATACCATAATCTTTTTATAGTTTCGATAAGAAAATATATTAGAGGAAAAATGAAAATATATTTATTAGAACTGAAAGGAGGTAAAAAAATAAGATGAAAAAAATATATGCAATTTTTATTTTAGCAACAGCATTTATGTTAGTTATGAGTGTTGGTGTTTTTGCTGTTAAAGTAAATGGACCTTCTGCTGTTAATGGATTAAATCATAAGGGAGAAGCATCTCAGCTTTATCTTTATGAGAAAGATGCTGATTGGAATGTTGTAGAAGATGGGGCTTGGGGTAAAATGACTTTTAGCGATAATTATTTTGTATTTAATGGACATGGTTTAGAACAAAATACAGAATATACATTAATAAGATACACAGACCCTTGGAACGGTTATCCTATTAGTTGTCTTGATTCAGGTATAGCAAATGAAGATGATAATTTACATTTATCTGGAAAATTCCTTGATGGAGGAGCAAAGGTTTGGTTAGTGTTATCAAGTGATGTAGATTGTGAAAATGGAATGGTTGGATGGAATCCAACAGAATATCTATTTGAATATAATTCAATTAATGGAGATTCAGAAAGTGCATCATACACAAAATATCATGGCAAGGGTATCTATAGTACTACACATATAGTTAGAAAAGATTATGCAAGACCAAACAAACCACAAAAACCAGATAAAACATCAGGAGGTCCAGCTTGTTATAAGTTAATGGGAGTTAAATGGGCTAATACTCCAGATTATGTTGCTCAGAGTCAAGATTTACTTGGTATAGCAGGAACTTCTATAGGAACATGGGATGCTTCAACAGGATTTGGTTTGCTTGGTAGTGGAAGTGTTGATGCAAGTGCTGGATTTGAAGAAGTAATGGATGGAAAAAATTCTTACTCAGAGGGAGATTATCCAACAGATGGTGTAATAGCAGTAACAAGAACATGGTACAACATTTATACAAATGAAATAATTGAATATGATATAATGTTTGACACAGATTTCACTTGGGGAGATGCTACAACTATGTCTGGAGTAATGGATTTACAAAATATAGCAACTCATGAAATTGGTCATGCATTTGGTTTACTTGATTTATATCAAAAACCATGTAGTGATGTCACAATGTTTGGATATAGTAGTTATGGAGATGTTTCAAAAAGAGACTTGGCACCACAAGACATAACAGGACTACAATTAATATACGGAGCATAAAAACAATTTCTTTTTCTTTTTTTCTTTTTATTAATCTAATTTCTTCTTAACATTTTCATAGAACTTTCTTAGAGCCTCTTTATCACCAATATAAGCAACGTGCTTGGTGTTCTTTTTACCTTTTACTCCTTTTACAATGTAGTAGTATTCTTTGCCTTTGATTAGTTTTTTTCTTATAAATCTAAGGTAAAATTAGCTTATTTTTTAGGGGAGGGATTGTTTAGTTTTTAGGATAAGGATGTGTGACATCCTCTGTCACCTAAAGGTTTGATGCTTCGCATCAAATCCTCACTTCGTTCGGATGACAGCGTCCTAAAAAGCATGGTGCAACTCTTGACTTTGGATGTATGAAAAAGCTCGGTC
>Ga0180009_10000225_pt1 | contig 85416 bp, 77 predicted proteins | sample OS_PC_MetaG_FD_123537 | JGI IMG/M metagenome (GOLD analysis project Ga0180009, IMG submission 123537) | Groundwater microbial communities from the Aspo Hard Rock Laboratory (HRL) deep subsurface site, Sweden - OS_PC_MetaG | ecosystem: Environmental > Aquatic > Deep subsurface > Groundwater... | reverse complement strand
CCGATCTGGCTGCATCCTGGTCTGTGCATGAAGTGCTTCGTCGCTGGTGTAGTCTGTTTGCTGGCAATCCAATAGTGCAGAGATACTTGGCCAACCCAGCCATGCATGCCGCTGAACTGGCCAAGGCCAATGAGTTTGTTGAGCTTTATCGCAGCAGGCTGGCTGATCTGTCCTGGTTCATGCGCTGTCTGAACGAGGCCATTGCCAGAATGGCCAATGAAGAGGATAACTGCACAGGACGTTTTTGGGAAGGAAGATTCAAGTCACAGGCTTTGCTAGATGAAGCAGCACTGATAGCCTGCATGGCGTATGTGGATCTGAACCCGATCAGAGCGGGTATGGCCGATACACCGGAAGAGTCTGAATACACCTCCATTCAACAGCGGGTTGCAGGTGTTCAGCGGATTGACAATGCCCGTACCGAAACACCAGATGAGCCTGACGACCTGTCAGCGGTGATACCAAAGCTGATGGGTTTTTCCGGCAGGCTGGATGACGATCAAGGCTTGCCCTGCGACTTGAAAGACTATCTGGAACTCGTGGACTGGTCAGGACGTGCGATTCATCCAGACAAAAGGGGAAAGATTGCAGATCATCAGCCGAAGATTCTGCAACGGCTGAAGATAGAGCCAACGGCGCTGCTGAGCTATCTCAGTCACAAGGAAGACAAGTTCCATCATGTCATTGGCAGCAAAAGCTCTATCCGGGAGGCAGCGGCAAAGCTTGGCAAGAAGTTTCTGCAGGGCATTGCTGCTGCTGAGCGATTGTTTCCGCAGCGGATCTAGCTGAATCTCCCTTCTTCGATGATATCGGCGTTGGCCGAGGTTTGGCGTGCCTGGTTTTTGTGAATTGCAGACAATTGCTCCGTTCAGACGGGCACCAGCGTATTCCATATCTGAAATTAATTGACATCGCGTTTGCTGGGTACTGATAGTTGTCAGCGGTAGGAGGATGGGTGTCCAACACCTATTCTGGGTAATGATAGTTGTCAGCGGTAGGAGTATGGGTGTCCAATAGCTACCGTCGAATCAAAGCACTCCTGGGAGTGTGCGGTGACGCAGATGACGCTCAAGGTTGCACTCAAGATTACCCGAAGCGATGTGGTTACATTCTTCATGCCATCTCCTTTGGCCGATATGCTGTATAACGCCATGGTGAGCCGCCGGTACGGAGCGCAGCGTAGTACCGGTCGGCTTCACTTACTGATTACATGCTTGACGCTTAACTCATCAGCAATTTATCGGTTAAAAGTAAACTGCCAGCCAAAGACAGAATTGCAATAACAATAAAGCCAATGGCCTTCAAGGCTTGCAAACTACCATTTTTCAGCCCTCTACTTTTATAGCAGTAATAGAAAACCGTGAACTGGGGGAAGATCAATCCGAAAAAGGTTAGGACCTTACCGTATTGAAGACCTAGCTTTTTAGCATCCAATTCTAGCCACCATAGAAACCCTATACCAAGAAGTACGTTGGTCAGTATCCAAGGCACCCTTGAAAATATATTGTTGATAAAAAAGTCTGACTCGATAAACCCAACGAGTGCCGACATAGCAAGAATAAAGGAAAGGGGCTTCCATTTATTGCTTCGATCATTCTCTTTTATTTGGTCCATATTTCCCTTCATATAACTACAATTATACACCAAAAAATCGTTGATAAAAATGAAAGATTGGTGTATAAGAAATAATCATATCCTATCAATCCTTGCTAATCAATGACCTACAAAACAACGCACCTGAATATAAGACATAAAATACCCTAAAAACTTCTCGATCAGCTTCGTGATGTGATACGCGCTTGTAACCACTTGGGGTATTTCAGAACACCCATCATCCACACCAATCATCCTGCAACATTTCCAGCCAATCACCAAAGCTTTTGCAGTTCAACGTGTATATCGGTCACAGCATAGGGCATCATCATGTCCAATCTTATCAATGACTGGTTAACCTCCGCTGGCTCCACTTGCATCCATATACCACGACCGCTCAGGGCGTTGGCGCGCCCCAAAGTAACCCATCGTTGCCTAACAGTGATGTGGGTGTCTAATTTTTGCTCGCGTCTGCTTGAGCATTTTGTTGGGCGCCTAGTCTGCATGATGCAGCTCTTCCCGGAGAATCTCCCGAAGTTTACCGGCCGTTAACGGAACAGTCTCATCCTTAAGCGACGCCCGCAATGCCTCATTAATCGCAGTTTGATAGCCGATTCCTCTTGCTTCAGCGCGCTCCCTGAAATCCTCGATTATGTCGCTATCCAGCATGATCGTGATCCGGGTCTTTCCGGGGGATTCGATGGCTGGGCCTCGTTTGCCTTTGCTGAAATCGTACTCTTTACGCATGATAGTTCCTTGCCTCATTTCGGCTGGCCTTGCGCGCGGAGATGATCCGGACTCGTTCTCCTCGCGGTGTGTGGACTACGACCAGAATTCGACCCAGGGAATCAGCTCCAAGCGTTACGAACCGGGGCTCACCTTCCGCATCAGGATCCTCGATCGTGCTGCCGAGTGGATCCCGGAGCGCTTGCTCGGCATGGGCAAAGCTGACGCGGTGTTTGCGCAGGTTTGATGCCGCCTTCTCTGGATCAAAGTCGATCTCCATGCGACAAGCATACATATATTATGCATATACATCAACACAGGCCAACGACAGAGCTAGGCGGCGCTGGTTTTACCGGCGTCCGGGTTGAGCGGCCGGTCAGGTGCTGGCGCGCCCCGGAGTAGCCCTTCAGTGCTAAGGTCCTCGTCTAGATATGGTCAGTGGATGCCGTAGCCGCCACCACAGATCCGCCAGTTATGAAGCTGTTTCGTTGTGGCTCGCGCAAGCCGGGGATACCACTCGATGGGAACCGATATGCGGCGTCCGTCCAAGAGGCCCACAACAAGGAACTGCTCCGTAATCTCGACCGACTTTACCCGCTCATCAGCTTATGTGCTGAAGTGCCCATTACAAGCCTTCACCAGCAAAACCTAACCCAAATCCAAACCAACCGATCAATTAGCCCGATGAATGGCCCGCTTGTCCACATGCAGGGCGGCTTCGTGCACGGCTTCTGATAGGGTGGGGTGGGCGTGGACGATGCGGGCCAGGTCTTCGGCGCAGCCGGCAAATTCCATGGTGACCACACATTCGGCGATCAGCTCGGATGCACCGGGGCCGACGATGTGGGCACCGAGCAGGGTGTCGGTTTCGGCATCGGCGATGATTTTCACCAGGCCGGCGGCTTCGCCCATGGCCAGCCCGCGACCGGTGGCGGCAAACGGGAAGCTGCCGGTTTTGTACTCGACGCCGGCCTGCTGCAGTTCCTGTTCGGTTTTGCCCACCCAGGCAATTTCCGGGTCGGTATAGATAACCCAGGGGATGGTGTCGAGGTTGCAATGTCCGGATTCGCCAGCGATCAGTTCGGCCACGGCGATGCCTTCTTCCGAGGCCTTGTGTGCCAGCATCGGGCCGCGTACGGCGTCGCCGATGGCCCAGACGTTGTCGGCTGCGGTGCGGCAGTGCGCATCCACTTCGATCTGGCCGCGCTGATTGACGGCAACGCCGGTGTCGTCGCCAAGCAGGCCCTCGGTGTTGGCGCGGCGTCCCACGGCCACCAGCAGCTTGTCCACCACCAGCTGCTGTTCGCCGTCCTTGTTTTCGATGGTCAGTCTGACTTCGTCATCGGCGACTTCGGCCGCTTTCACCTTGCAGCCGAGGCGGATGTCCAGGCCCTGTTTCTTGAACTCACGTCCGGCGGCTTTGGCGATGTCGCGATCCACCGCTTCCAGCAGGTTGTCCATGGCTTCGAACAGGGTCACCTCGGCACCCAGCCGCTTCCATACACTGCCCAGTTCCAGGCCGATGACGCCAGCGCCGATGACGCCCAGGCGTTGCGGCACGGCTTCCAGTGCCAGTGCGCCGGCGTTGTCGAGGATGTGCTGGCCATCGAAGGCCATGCCCGGCAGCTCGATCGGCACCGAGCCGGAGGCAAGTATGATGTGTTTGCCCTGCAGGTGCTGTTCGTCGCCGTCGTGGCCAGTGACCGTGACCACGCGATCGGCATGCAGTTTGCCAAAACCGTGGAAAAATTCCACCTTGTTGACTTTCAGCAACTGACCAACGCCGCCGGTGAGCTGTTTGACCACCTTGTCCTTGCGCTGCTGCATGGTGGCGATGTCCATGCTGACGGAACCATCGACGCGAATGCCGTGATCGGCGTACTGGTGCTGCACATGATGGAAGTGCTTGCTGGAATCCAGCAGCGCCTTGGACGGGATGCAGCCGATGTTCAGACAGGTGCCGCCGGGGGCGGGTTTGCCGTCGGCGTTGCTGCGGTCGTCGATGCAGGCGGTGCTCAGACCCAACTGGGCGGCGCGGATCGCGGCGACATAGCCGCCGGGACCGCCACCGATGACGATAACGTCGAATGTTTTGCTCATGATTGCGGTGTACTCAAGGTTTTTGCATGCTTGGGGTGCGACAGGGTGCCTGGTCAGATGTCCAGCAGCAGGCGCGCCGGGTCTTCCAGCAGCTCCTTGACGGTGACCAGAAACTGCACCGCGTCCTTGCCGTCGATGATGCGGTGATCGTAGCTCAGCGCGATGTACATCATCGGCCGCACGGTGATTTCACCATCGATGACCACCGGCCGCTGCTTGATGGTGTGCATGCCCAGAATGGCGCTCTGCGGCGGGTTCAGCAGTGGTGTGGACAACAGCGAGCCGAACACGCCGCCATTGGTGACGGTGAAGGTGCCACCCTGCAGGTCTTCCATAGCCAGGCTGCCATCGTGGGCTTTTTTGGCGTAGTTGCGGATCTGTTTTTCGATCTCGGCCAGTGACAGCAGGTGGGCATTGCGCAGCACCGGCACCACCAGGCCACGCTCGATGGACACGGCCACGCCGATGTCCTGGTAACCGTGGTAGACGATTTCATCACCTTCCACCGAGGCATTGACGATGGGATGGCGCTGCAGCGCCACGCAGCAGGCGCGCACGAAGAACGACATGAAGCCCAGCCGCACGTCGTGGGTTTCGGCAAACAGATCCTTGTAGCGCGAGCGCATGTCGCTGACCGCCTGCAGGTCCACTTCGTTGAACGAGGTGAGGATGGCGGCAGTGTTCTGCGCCTCCTTCATGCGCTCGGCGATGCGATTGCGCAGGCGGCTCATTTTCACGCGTTCTTCCGGGCGTTCGCCGGCCGACTGCATAAACTGCTGCACATCGGGTTTGGTGATGCGACCGCCACGGCCGCTGCCGCTGACCGCGCTGGTGTCGACGTCGTTGTCGGCCGCCAGTTTGCGCGCAGAAGGTGAGGGCGCACCACCTTTGCTGCCGCTTTGCTTGTCCTGATCCTCGTCCTGGTCATCGTTCTTGCTGTCGGCAGAATTATCTGTGTCGGACTGGTCAGCCTGTGGGGGCTCGGCAGCGTCTGAGGTCTCCGCTTTGGCTTCTTCCTCGACTTCCTGCTGTTCCATGATGCCCAGCACATCGTCGGCCTTGACCGTGTCGCCCTGCTGATACTTGATGCTCTTGATGATGCCAGACACCGGTGCCGGCACTTCCAGCACCACCTTGTCGGTTTCCAGATCCACCAGATTCTCGTCGCGGCGAATGCTGTCGCCTTCCTTTTTGTGCCAGGTGGCGATGGTGGCGTCGCTGACCGACTCGGGCAGGGCCGGGACTTTGATTTCAGTGCTCATGTTGGATTGACTCCAGTCAATAACGGGTTGTTCAGAAGGGCGCTGGCGACCAGCTGCTTTTGCTCGCGTGCGTGCACGCTGGCATAGCCGACCGCCGGGGAGGCGAGTTCATCGCGGCCGACGTAATCCAGTTGCTGGCCCTCGGCCAGGCATTCGGTAAGCCGATGCCGGATCATGCGCCAGGCACCCTGGTTGGACGGTTCTTCCTGACACCAGATGATGTCGTGGCAGTGACTGTAGGCCTGCAGCAGCTGCTGCAGCTCTTCGGCCGGAAACGGGTAGAACTGTTCGATGCGGCAGATGGCGATGTCGGTGATGCCGGCTTCCTCGCGCGCGGCGGCAAGATCAAAATAGACCTTGCCGGCACACAGCACCACGCGTTTGACCTGGTCTTTATCCAGGCCGTCACTGACGTCATCGATGACCAGCTGATAGCTGCCGTCGGTGAGCTCGCTGAGATGGGACACCGAGGCGCGATGGCGCAACAGGCTTTTCGGCGTCATCACCACCAGCGGCTTGCGGTAGGGGCGCAGCACCTGGCGCCGGATCATGTGGAAAAACTGCGACGGCAGGCTGGGCACACAGACCTGGATGTTTTCCTGCGCACACATCTGCAAAAACCGTTCCAGCCGTGCCGATGAGTGTTCCGGCCCCTGGCCCTCGTAGCCGTGCGGCAGAAACAGGGTCAGGCCACACAGCCGGCCCCATTTGGTCTCGCCGGAGGTGATGAACTGGTCGATCACCACCTGGGCACCGTTGGCAAAGTCGCCGAACTGGGCTTCCCAGATCACCAGCGTGTTCGGGTCGGTGGTGGCAAAGCCGTACTCGAAACCCAGCACTGCTTCTTCCGACAGCAGCGAGTCGATCACAGTGACGTGTTCGGGTTTGGCCGCCACCTTGTCCAGCGGCAGGATGGTCTGGCCGCTGTTCTGGTCGTGCAGAATGGCGTGGCGGTGGAAGAAGGTGCCGCGACCGGAATCCTGCCCCACCAGACGCAGTCCGTGACCGCTGCTGATGAGACCGGCGTAGGCCATGGTCTCGGCAAAGCCCCAGTCCATCGGGATCTTGCCGGCGGCCATCTTGCGGCGATCGCTGATCACCTTGTCCACCCGCGGATGCAGTTCAAAGCCTTCCGGCAGTTCATGCAGTTGATCGGACAGGCTTTGGATCTGCTCTGCGCTCATGCTGGTGTCGGCTTCCGCGCGCCAGGACTGGTCGATGAACACGCTCCAGTCGACTTCCTCGGTGTCGCCGGGCTTGCTTTCCACCGCATCGACCAGACGCTCGCCGGCGTCCAGGCGGTCGCGATATTCCGTGCTCAGCGCATCGGCGCTGGCCTGATCAATGAGGCCGTCTTCGATCAGCCGCTGCGCCAGCAGCGCGCGCGGGGTGTCGTGCTCACGGATTTTCTGATACATCAGCGGCTGCGTGGCCGAGGGCTCGTCGGCCTCGTTGTGGCCGTGACGGCGGTAGCAGACCAGATCGATGACCACGTCTTTTTTGAACGCCTTGCGAAAATCGTCGGCCAGCCGGGTGACAAACACCACCGCTTCGGCGTCGTCAGCGTTGACGTGGAAAATCGGAGCCTGCACCATCTTCGCCACTTCCGTGCAGTAAAGCGTGGAGCGGGCGTCGATCGGATTGGAGGTGGTGAAGCCGACCTGGTTGTTGACCACCACGTGCAGCGTGCCGCCCACCGCGAAACCGCGCGCCTGGGACATGTTGAACAGCTCCATCACCACGCCCTGGCCGGCAATGGCGGCGTCGCCGTGAATCAGCACCGGCAGCACTTTCTGCTGCTCGTCGTTGTGGCGCAGAATCTGTCGTGCCCGCGCTGAGCCGGCCACCACCGGATCAACGATTTCCAGATGCGACGGGTTGAACGCCAGCGCCAGATGCATCTTGCCGCTGTCCAGCTGCAGATCGGAACTGTAGCCGAGGTGGTATTTGACGTCGCCGGCGTGGTTGCTGCTGCCCTTGTCCAGCTTGCCTTCGAACTCCTCGAACAGCCGCGAACTGGTTTTGCCGAGGATGTTCACCAGCACGTTTAGACGGCCGCGATGGGCCATGCCGATGACCACTTCGCGGGTGCCGTTGCTGCCGCTGTGCAGGATCAGTTCGTTGAGCAGCGGAATCAGGCTGTCGCCGCCTTCCAGCGAGAAGCGCTTCTGGCCGACGTATTTGCGATGCAGAAACTGCTCCCAGCCTTCGGCGGCGGTGAGTTTTTCCAGAATGCGCCGGCGCGTGGCCTCGTCCTGACTAAAATCACCGCGACTGCCTTCCAGCCGCTGCTGCAGCCAGCGCCGTTGGCTGGTGTCGGTGATGTGCATGATCTCGCTGCCGATGTTGCCGCAGTAGACCTTTTCCACCAGTTCGACGATGTCACGCAGCGGCATGCGCTTGGGGGCCGCCAGCGAGCCGGTGTCGAATTCGGTGGTCAGGTCGCTGTCATCCAGATCGTGCGCGGCCAGGTTCAGATCCGGGGCGCCGGGACGCTCGCGCAGACCCAGCGGATCCAGCGTGGCCTGTTGATGACCGCGCACCCGGTAGGCGTTGATCATTTTCAGTACGCCGGCCTGCTTGTGGTCACTGGCGGCCACGTCGCTGCCGCCGCTGTGGCGATAATGCCCATTGGCCGCCAGCGCTCGGAACCGCTCCAGCACCTGCGCGTGGCTGATGCCGTCGCCTGCGTCCTGTTCGCGGAACAGCTGTTGCCAGACCTCACCGACGGCGTCAGGGTTGTCCAGCCAGGTTTCGTACAGCGACTCTACGTAAGCCGCGTTGGGTGCGCCAAGATGGGAACTGGCGTATTTGGATTGCAGCGATTCGCCCAAGATGATTGCCTTATGCCAATTTGATTGCTGATGGAAGCGCGGGTGTATGCGGGATCGATGGTTATTTTACTATGCCATGGGCATGCTGGCCACAGTAATGCACCGGCAATGTGACATCACTGTTGCGCGACCTGCAGAGCGACACTCGGGTAGGGCAGCATTGGGCGACGCTTGACACCGCTGGGCGGGGCGGGGCTGGGCGGGGCACAGCGCCAGTCGCCGGCAGAGATCAGCCCATGGCGATCAGGCCATGATGATCAGGCTGCAGCGAGCGAGTTGTTGACCGCCTGCAGCAGGTCTTTTTCGTTGACCGGCTTGGTGATGTAGTCGGCACCGCCCTGGCGCATGCCCCAGATGCGGTCGGTTTCCTGATCCTTGGAGGTGACGAAAATGATCGGAATGTCCTTGGTCTGACTGTCCCGGCTCAGTTGACGGGTGGCCTGAAAGCCACTCATGCCCGGCATTACCACATCCATCAGGATCAGATCGGGCATCTCGGCTTTTGCCGTGGTGATCGCGGCTTCGCCGTTTTCGGCCACCACAACTTCGTGACCCTGGCTCTTCATCAGCTTGGACATGCTGTAGAGCTGGGCGCTGGAATCGTCAACAATGAGAATTTTGGCCATGTGTTTATGCACTCCCTGCAAACATGAAATCATCGCGGTGAAGATTACACTGTCGGCAGACTTTTGTCATTCATTCTTTATGATGATAGCAGACAACTCCAAACCACCGCACGCCGTTGCATCGGCCGCCATCAGCGCTTGATCTGCACGCTGGCGCGGCCGTGAATTTTGCCTGCCAGCATCTCTTCACAATAGTCAAACAAATCATCACGTTGCAGATTGGTGTGCGCAATCTGCTGCAACTGCTGCGGTTTCCATGGCCCGGCCAGGCGCTGCCACAGCTGCTGACGCAGGCTGGTCGGGCATTGCGCTGAGTTGATGCCCAAAAGGCTGATGCCGCGCAGGATGAAGGGCATCACCGTGGTGTGCAGGGCAGTGCCGCCGGCCAGTCCGCAGCTGGCGATGTTGCCCCAGGGCGCAATCACGCGGGTGAGCCCGGCCAGCATGTGGTCGCCGACGGTGTCGATGGCACCGGCCCAGATGGTGGATTCCAGCGGCCGCTCGCCCAGATACAGGTTGTTGCGGTCACTGCACGACACCGCGCCCAGTTGATGCAGCCAGTCAAACTGCTCGGTCTTGCCGCTGATGGCATGCACTTCGTAGCCGGCGGCGCTGAGAATGTTGATCGCCAGACTGCCCACGCCGCCGCTGGCACCGGTGACCACCACCGGCCCCTGTTCCGGCGTCTGGCCATTGACCTCCATGCGATACAGCGACAGCGCGGCGGTGAACCCGGCGGTGCCGATCTGCATGGCTTCCAGCAGGGTCAGCGATGACGGCAGCGGGATGGTCCAGGCGCTGTCCAGGTGCAGATACTCGCTGTAACCGCCATCACGGGTTTCGCTGAGATCACAGCCGGTGGCCAGCACCTGATCTCCGACATCGAACGCATCGCTGCTGCTGGCAATGACCACGCCGGCCACATCGATGCCGGCATTGAGCGGAAACCGGCGCAGGATTTTGCCTTTGCCGGTGACCGCCAGTGCGTCCTTGTAGTTGACGCTGGAGTGGTGCACCTCGATGGTCACATCGCCGGGACTGAGCTCGGCGCTGGGCATGGCCTGCCAGGCGGCGGCATGTTCGCCGTTGTCCTGGCTGATGCGTAGGGCTTGGAATTGTTCCGGCAGGTTCATGTGCGTATCCGTTGCAGATTAAAAGTCGGTCGCTGTTGTGGTCTGGGCCGATAGCGGCGCAGTGCGCGCTGCAGTCTGGTGCTGGCCTGCTGCAGCTGACTGCCAGGCAGCGTGCGCGCATAGCGCAGCTGGCGGTAGCGTTGTACCAGTTGCCGCAACTGCTGCGCGGATTCGGTTTCCAGAGCCGGCACCGCCAGCGCCAGCAGTTCGCCCGGTGCGCTGCTGTGGCGGCAATCGATGCCGGCCCGCTGCAGCCTGCGCAGCAGCTGACGCCAGGCGTTCTGCAGCGGGTCGTTGCTGCGCGTCAGCTCACTGCGGCGCAGCCAGAGAAACAGCGCCAGGCCGATCACTGCGGTGGTCACCAGCATGATCAGCAGCAGGCGCGTGTGGCTGGTGTATTCGATGCCCAGCGGCTGCAGCAGGCGACTCTGGCTCTTGGCATCGAAGCTGACCACGTTGCGGTTCCACCAGTAACGCAGCACATCGACGCGATTGCGCAGGTCCACCAGCCATTCGGCGTGCAGCCAGCCGGGCGCGTCAATCACCGATCGCGAGCCGGTGATCACCCGCTGTGGTGCCACCGCGCTGGTTGGATCGACGCGCATCCAGCCGCTCCCGGGCAGCCACACTTCGGCCCAGGCGTGGGCGTCGGACTGGCGGATCAGGTAATACTCACCGTTGTCGATGCCGCCCTGATAGCCAGTGACCACGCGCGCCGGCACGCCCGCTGCGCGCATCAGGAAAGTGAACGCGCTGGCATAGTGTTCACAGTAGCCGGTGCGGCTGGAAAACAGGAAATCGTCGATCGGATCCTGCAGTGTCGGCAGCCCCTCCAGACGGTAATAAAACGGTTCGTTGCGAAAGTACGCCAGTGCCGCATTGACGATGGCACGGTGTTGCTCGGCGCTTTGCGGTGCATGTGACTGCGCCGCCTCACGCTCCCATTGTGCCGCCAGCGCGCGCGCCTGCGGGGCCACCTCGGCGGGCAGTTGCAGTGCCTGCAGGCTCAGCGTGCGCGAGTTGGCGGAATTGTCGACAAAGTCGGTGTCGCTGGCGATGACATAGCGCTTCAGGCTGCTCACCGGGTGTTTGGTGCGTAACAGATAATCCAGCGTCAGGCGCGCTTCCTCCGGATACACCGCCGGGTAGTCCAGGGCGTAAATCCATTTCTGCCGGTGTGGTTCCAGTTCCACCTCATAGCGCAGATCGGCGTCGTTGACCGCCGGCTTCTCGCGCGCGTTGACGCCACCGTAAAAGATCTGCGACCAGCGGCGGCCATCGAACTGCCACAGCACCGGACCGCGCCAGTAGCGCTCGGACATTTCCGGTACCGGGCCGTCGAAGCGTACGCGGAAAGCCGGCGAGTCGTCCAGGAACAATGAGCTGATGTCGCCTGGACTCATGCTGTCGGAAAGACCGGTGCGGCCTTCCAGTTCGCCGCCCTGGATGCCCCAGATCGGAGTCGACAGACGCGGAAACAGGAAAAACAGCGCAATGGCAATGGGCACTGCGGGTGCTGCCAGCATGGCACCCTGGCGGAACAGGCGCGGCACATCGCTGCTCAGCACCTGCTCGCGCTGAATCACGATCATCGTGGTCAGTCCCAGCCAGGTGCCGGCCACCAGGTAGAGGAATGTCAGCATGGACTGGTCAAACAGAAACCAGGTGGCCATGACGAAGAAGCCCAGCGAAACGATCAGCAGGGCGTCGCGGCGGCGTTGCAGCTCGATGCTTTTCAGCACCAGCATGGTGCACAGCAGCTGGCTGCCGGGCAGTCGGCCCCAGATGCCGCCGTTGAGCCAGAACACCAGAATCACCAGCCCGATCACCAGCGCGGTGCGGATGCTCCAGTGCGGTGGCTTGAATCCGGCATGCAGGCGCCAGGCAATCAGCAGCAGCAACAGAATCGACAGCGCCGGCGACATGCGCGTCAGGTGGGGCAGGATGCTGAACAGCGACGCGCCCATGACCCAGGCGACCATGTGCCGCTGCAAGTCGGTGGCGCTGGCGGTCATGCCTGCCACAGCGCCAGCTCGCGCAGGCATTGATGCAGATGCGCCGGGCCATTGTCCGGGGCGATGTTCAGGCCGGGCAGATCCAGGCCATAGTGGTGCTGACGTCGCTCCGCCAGCAGCACCCAGCTGGTGAGGATGGACAGCTGTTGCTCGACCCCCGCTGCGCCGGTGTCTTGCAGTCGCAGCATGTGTTCGCTGTGACTGCTGGGCGGCTCGTCGCGGCTGATCAGCTGCCGGTTTCTGGCGCTGGCCTTCCAGGCAATCGCTTTCAGGTTGTCGCCAAAGCGATAGTCGCGCAGACCCTCGAACTCGTTGTCGCTTTGCAGCCGCCGCTGGCGCTGCTGTTCGCTCTGCGTTGGCGCCGGCAGCGGCGGTGGCTGCTGTGCCGGTGCCGGATACACCAGACAGGGCTGGTCCGGCTGAACATATGACCAGGCGCGAAACAGCCCCAGGGGATAACTGGTTGCCAGCGTCAGCCGTGGCAGGCTCAGCCAGCCGCGCTGACTGGTGGCCACCGCCAGCTCGCAGCTGATGGACTGCCAGGGGCGCAGGCTGAAGCGTTGTTCGGTTTTGCTGCCGGCGCTGGAAAAGGCCATGCTGGGACGCTCCAGCCCCTGCTGCTCGCGGCAGTGGATCTGCAGCAGCGCCGGCTCACCGGCGAACACCGGCTGCACGCCGATGCGCTCGATGTGCAGACCGGACAGATTGCGCCAGCTGCGGAAAGTGGAAATCTGCGCTGCGGTGGCGAGCAGAAAGCTCATGAACAGGGCGGCGTTGTTGTTGTAGTTCAGCGCCCCGAACAGCATGGCGAACAGCAGCACGCCAAATGTGATGCCGAAACGCGTTGGCAGGATGTAGACCTGGCGATAACCGATCACCAGCGGCGGCTGCATGGGGCCGCGGCGCTGCAGGAACGATTCGAAGCGCTGTTGCCAGCCGTGCCGGCGCAAACTGTCAGCGAGCGCCATGATCAGGGTATGGCGGTGGCTTCCAGCAGCTCACTGGCGACCCGGGTGGCGTCTTTGCTGTGCTGGCCGGGTTCGTCGAGCAGCTTCAGGCGATGCGCGGCCAGCGCGGTGAACACGGCCTTGACGTCGTCGGGCTCGGCATGCATGCGGCCTTCCAGGATGGCGTGGGCGCGACTTGCTGCCAGCAGGGCGAGTCCGGCGCGCGGGCTGAGCCCGATGGCGATGCCGGCGTGGTTGCGGCTGTGCTCGATGAGGGCGTGAATGTAATCCAGCAGTGCCTCGCTGCAATGCACCCGGGTTGCCAGCTTGCGCAGGGCGATGACATCGCCGCTGTCGAGCAGGCGATCACAGTTGCCCAGAATGGCCTGTCGGTCGGGTGCGCGCAGCAGTGCACGTTCGGCATCGCGTGGCGGATAGCCGAGCGATATTTTCAGCAGGAAACGGTCCAGCTGTGAATCCGGCAACAGCCAGGTGCCGGCCAGATCCAGCGGGTTCTGCGTGGCGATGACAAAAAACGGCTGCGGCAGCCGGTAATGCTGGCCATCCACGGTGACCTGGTTTTCGGCCATGGCTTCCAGCAGCGCGCTCTGCGTGCGCGGTGGCGCACGGTTGATTTCATCGGCCAGCACCAGCTGACTGAAAATGGGGCCATGCTGGAAGCTGAACTGCTCATGGTTCTGGCTGTAAATGGAGATGCCCACGACATCTGCCGGCAGCAGGTCGCTGGTGAACTGGATGCGGCGGTAATCCAGACCCAGCGTGCCCGCCATGGCGTTGGCCAGGGTGGTCTTGCCGACCCCGGGCAGATCCTCAATCAGCAGATGGCCACCGGCGAGCATGCTGCAGAAGGTGAGCTTGATTGCCTGGGGGTTGCCCAGCACCACGGCATTGACCTGGTCCATGGCCGCTGCCAGACGGGCCAGCACTGCCTGATTGCCGTCGTCGCGCGCTGTCGCGGTGGTGGTCGACAGATCGGCAAGGTTGTCGGCGTTGTGGTCAGTGCTGAGGGATTGGGTCATGACGGTTCCTTGAAATGTCGGCAGGCTGGCTGCGTGCTGGCGCTGGCATCATCCTGTCAGCATTATAGCCCGCATGAACCCTGCGGCCACGTCAGCAAAGAATCAGAGCAGAATTTCCACGTTGGGATACTGCTGGCTGATGATTTTGCGCGTGTACAAAGAGGGTCTGACCAGCACTTGCCGGGTAGAGTTCGCCAGCAGATGGCGATCGGAGGCGGAATCGGTGTAGGCGATGATGAACGGCGGATGGATGCCATGTTCGGCCAGACAGCTCAGCTTGTGGCGGGCATAGCAGTGCGGCTTGCTGATGTAGCCGCCGAGGAAGCGGTGCTTGCGGCTGCCGATGACGGTGATGTCGCGCAGGCCCATGGCGTGCAGAATCTTTTTCGCCATTTTTACCCAGCATCCGGTGACGATGACGATGCGGTCACCCTGGCGCTGGTGTTCCAGAAGGCGCTGCCAGCTGGCGTCGATGCGCACCTGGTCGGAGCGGCTGGCGATGCTGGCGGCAAGCCGCTTCAGCGTTCTGTTCAGGCGTTTTTTGTCCAGCCCCACGGTACACAGCCAGAGAAAACCGGAAGCACCGATGTTCTTGGTGCCGGGGAGAAACACGAGCGGCAACAGCAGCGGTGCGGCCAGCACCATGGGCACAAACGGCCACCAGCGCTCGGCGGCAATGTGGAAGATCATGCGCGTGCCGTTGTCGCCGCTGACCAGCGTGCCATCGAAATCAAACAACACGATGGTGGCCTGCCTGGGGGACTGGCCATCGGTCTTTGCGGCGGGGCTGGATGCTGGCATGTGGATCATTTTATAGTGAGTCTGCCACAGGCGGGTGCTTGCAGGGTACCAAGGTAGTCGCAGATTATGACAGTCTCGCGACAACTTCCGCCGCGCGTTATGCCTCCGGTTCAGCGCAAAGCGGCAAGCAGTTTGCTGGTGTCGACATTGCCGCCGCTGAGAATGATGCCGACGCGCTGGCCGGCAAACAGCTCGGGATAGCGCGTGATCGCGGCCACCACGGTGGCGCAGGACGGCTCGATGAGTTGCTTCATGTGCCGCCAGACGCGTTCTGTGGCTTGCAGAATCTCATCGTCACTGACCAGCAGCACGGACTCCAGCTGCTGCTGCAGAACATGAAAATTGCGCACCCCGATGGTGGCTCGCAGACCGTCGGCGATGGTGTCGACCGGCTGATCGACAATGCGCCGGCCGGCCAGCAGGGAAGCGTGCGCATCGGCCGCCCCTTCCGGTTCTGCGGCCAGTACGCGGATGTCGGCCTGCACAGCCTGTACGGCCAGACAGGCACCGCTGATGAGGCCGCCGCCACCAACCGGTGCCAGCAGCATGTCCAGGCCATCGGTCTGTTCGATCAGCTCCACGCTGGCTGTGGCCTGGCCGTAGATCACCCGCCAGTCGTCATATGGCGGTACCGCATGGTGCCCCTGCACCTGCAATGCGGCAAAAGCCTGCTCGCGCGCCTGCTGTGTGGGGGCGCAGAAATGCACCGTGCCCTGATAGGCGCGCACGGCGTTGACTTTGGTCGGCACGGCGTTTTCCGGCATGACGATGTGCGCATCGATGCCCAGCGCCAGCGCTGCCGCGGCCAGTGCCGCACCGTGGTTGCCAGAAGAATGCGTGCACACCGAGGTGGTGCCGGGTGGCAGGCTGGCCAGTGCATTGCTGGCACCACGGTACTTGAACGCGCCGGTGCGCTGCAGTTGTTCGCATTTGAACAGCGCCGTGCAGCCGAGCAGGCGATCAAGACTGGCAGAGCGCATGATCGGGGTGACATGCACGCGATCGCGCAGCTGTGCAACCGCTGCATGAACACCAGCATCATGTTCGGCCGCTGTTGGCCAGTGCGCCTGTTCGCTCATGGCGACGAGTTGCTCACCGCCGTGGCGCCGAGTTTGCCTGGGCAGTCAATCGGTATCAGTTTTTTTCTGCAGGGCAGCGCGGATGTCACGCAGCAGCAGCACTTCCTCGCTGGGCTCGGGCGGTGCGGCCGGCTTTTCCTCTTCCTGCCGCTTCATGCGGTTGATCACCTTGACCGCGACAAAAATGGCCAGCGCAACGATGAGGAAGTCGATGATGGTCTGGATGAAAGCGCCGTAGTTGAGCGTGACCGCCGCCACATCAGCGGAAGCCTCCTGCAGCACCACCGCCAGATCGGAAAAATCGACCCCGCCAATGGCCAGTCCCAGCGGTGGCATGATGACGTCGTTCACCAGCGACGAGACGATCTTGCCGAACGCCGCACCGATGATGATGCCGACCGCCATGTCCACCATATTGCCTTTGACGGCGAAATCCTTGAATTCTGACAGCATGCCCATGTTCTGATACCCGTTGTTGTTACAATGAGCGGTATTCTGCCACCCGGCGGAAAGCGGCACAACTGCAGCATGTGGCAACACTGTCACAGTTTGTGTTGGCCGTGATGCTGATCCACCGATCCCGACATTTTGCAGGAGTCATTCATGCCAGCAGTATCCAGTGCGTTCGATGGCGGCAACATCCGTGTTGTCCGTGCCGATGCGGCCGCAGACATCGAATTGGAGATCGTCACCGACAACGGCTCACAGTTCTACCAGTGGTTTTATTTTCGCCTCAGCGGCGTGGCCGGCGAGCATTGCCGGCTGCGCATCAGCAATGCCGGCGCTTCGGCCTATCCGGAAGGCTGGGACGGCTATCAGGCGGTGGCCTCATACAACCGCGAGGACTGGTTCCGGGTGCCGACCAGTTACCGCGACGGCGCGCTGCTGATTGAACATCAGGCCGAGCTGGATGCGCTGTACTTTGCCTACTTTGCCCCTTACAGCATGGAGCGGCATGCCGACTTCATTGCCCACTGCCTGCAGTCGCCGCTGGTACGGCATGCATGCCTGGGTCACACGCTGGATGGCCAGGACATGGACCTGCTGATCATCGGCGAGCCTGCGGCAGACAAGAAGCGTTGCTGGTTCATCGGCCGTCAGCACCCCGGCGAGACCATGGCCGAGTGGTGGATGGAGGGTTTCGTCAACGCGCTGCTGGATGCCGACAACGCCCTGGCCCGGACACTGCTGGATGATGTGGTGTTTTATGTCGTGCCGAACATGAACCCGGATGGCAGCCGGCGCGGCCATCTGCGCACCAATGCGGTGGGCAGAAACCTGAATCGCGAGTGGCGTGACGCGAGCATGGAACAGTCACCCGAAGTGTATCTGGTGCGCGAGAAAATGGCTGCCATCGGCGTCGACTTCGCGCTCGATGTACACGGCGATGAAGCGCTGCCCTACAATTTTGTCGCCGGGGCCGAAAACATCGTTGGCTGGAACGAGACGATGGCGGCACGGCAGCAGCAGTTTCTTGATGCCTATGCCCAGGCCAACCCGGATTTCCAGCAGCAGCATGGCTATCCGCTGGATCCACCGGCCAGCTCGGATCTGCGCAAGGCCACCGAGTACATCGCTCATCACCACCAGTGCCTGTCGATGACGCTGGAGATGCCATTCAAGGACAATGCCGATCTGCCGGATGACGAAACCGGCTGGTCGCCGGAGCGCTGTCGCCAGCTTGGGGCCGCCGTACTGCATCCCTTGCGTGCGGTGCTGAACAAATTATGAGAAAAAAATTATGAGAAACCTGCTGCTCACCGGCGCATTGCTGGCGGCTGCTGTGACTGCCGTCGCCGACCAGGCCAGCGACGACATTGTGGCCCGTCTGGATGCCATTCGCGAACAGTCCGGCATGGCCTCGGCGTATGTGCTGATGGTCGATCGCGACAAGATTCTGGTGCAGCAGGGGCTGGGCGTGCGCAGCTGGGAGGATCCGCGGCCAGTGACCGAGCAGGACTATTACCGGCTCGGGTCGATTTCCAAGGCATTTACCGGACTGGCCCTGCTGCGAGCTGAAGAGCAGGGTTGTCTGCGCCTGGATGACACTGTGCGCAAGCATGCCGCGCAGCTGCCCTACATCAATCCCTGGCAGCAGCCGATCACGCTGGCCATGCTCATGGAGCATACCGCCGGCTGGTTCGACATGAGCTGGAAGGAGTTCAAATACAACCAGCCGGTGAGTCTGGAGCGGGCGTTCCGGGTGAATCCGGTTTCCCGCATCAGCCAGTGGCCGCCGGGTCGCCACCAGAGCTATTCCAGCAGCGGGCCGGGAGTGGCCGCCTGGGTGCTGGAGCAGGCCTGCGATGTGGATTTCGAGGCATTCATTGCGCAACAGGTGTTTGTGCCACTGCAGATGCCCAGCGCCACGTTTGCTCGCAACGACGAAGTCAGGCAGCATCTGGTCGGCGGCTACAACACTGATCCGAAAGAGCCGATCCGCTACTGGCACTTTCTTTATCGTCCGGCCGGTGCCATGAACGTGCGGCCGGTGGAAATGGCCAACTTCCTGCACCTGCTGCTCAATCGCGGCACCTTGCAGGGCAAGCAGGTTTTCACCCCGGCACAGATGGCGCGGATGCACACGCCCACCACCACGCTGGCCGCCCGCGATGGCATGCAGTATGGCTATGGTCTGGGTATTTATGCCGATATCCGCGACGGTCACGTGATCTATGGGCACGGCGGTGATGCCGATGGCTACCTGACCCGGTTTGCCTACAGCCCCGAGAGTGGCCGCGGCTTCTTTGTTGTCATTACCATGTTCGATCATGCCCCGCTGGGCAAGATGCGCAAGTTGCTGGAGAACTGGCTGGTGGCGGATCTGCCGCCCGCCGAGGCGCCACCTTACACGGCCGATCCGCAGGATCTGTACCCTCTGACCGGTTATTATCGGCCGCTGACCACGCGTTTCAACCGTCCCGGCTGGCAGGATCGGCGCATGCGTGTGCGGTTGTCGGCAGCGCGTTTGCAGTATCAGCTGGATGACTGGTCACCACAGCGCTGGAAAACCCTGGTGCCGGTGGCCACTAACCAGTACCGCCACTTTGATGAGCCGGTGGCCACGGTCTGGTTCGGTGCCCACGAGGGCAGCATTGTGTTCCAGGGTGAGGTGGGCAACTGGCAGCAGTTCAAGTGAATCCCGGCACGCGGGATTGCGCGAATAACGCACTGTGACAGCAGCGTTGGCTTAGGCAACCTCTGAATCAAGTCTGCACGGGAGCGCCGGCAGCAGCGCTGATTCAGGCTGTGACCGTGAATCAGAGGTTTCTAAACGGCGGATCTTGTATTACAATATCGTTAATCGAGACTGTACACATTTTCCATTCTGGCCAGCGCTTCCAGACACCATCCGGGCCAAACCCACAGCAGACTAGTTGCTGCGGGTCAGGATGTGCTGGAACGGCACGGGCTGCAGTCACAACACCGTGTCTGCCAGCATGCGGCGCAATGCCTCGCATGGCTGCCGGTAAACCCTAGCCATTGGTTACGTTCATTGTTTGATCGTCGGAGATAGCATGTCAGAGCATGAAGTCAATCAAGGCCGCAGGCGGTTCCTGACGGCCACCACCGCTGTGGTCGGAGCCGCTGGAGCTGGTCTGGCTGCGATACCATTCATTCAGTCCTGGCAGCCCAGCGCCAAGGCGCGTGTGGTGGGCGGACCAGTCAGCTTCAACATTGCACCGCTGGAGCCTGGCCAGATTCTGCGTGGCACATGGCGTGGCCAGACCATTGGCATACTGCGCCGTGATGAAACCATGTTACAGAATCTGCAGCGGGTGGAAGACCGGCTGTCGGATCCTGAGTCGCTGGTCGACCAGCAGCCGGCGTATGCGCAGAACCAGTCGCGGGCGCTGAATCCGGAATATCTGGTGCTGATCATGATCTGCACCCACTTGGGCTGTATTCCCGAGCTGGTGCCGGAAGTCGGGCCACAGCCGTATGACGAGGACTGGCTTGGCGGCTTCTACTGCCCCTGTCACAAATCCAAGTTTGACCTTGCCGGTCGCGTGTACAAGGGCGTGCCGGCGCCGATAAATCTGAAGATACCACCGTATCGATATATAGACGACCGCACCATTGAAGTCGGTGCCGATCCCGAACAATTGTCGTAATCTGGTCTAGATTTGGAGTTTATCGATGGCAACACCTGCTAACAGCATGCGCAGTACCGCTTCCAAGGTCGGTTACTGGGTAGATCAAAGACTGCCGATTTCGAGTTTCTGGCGCGACCACATGTCGCAGTACTATGCCGCCAAAAACCTCAATTTCTGGTACTTTTTCGGCTCGCTGTCACTGCTCGTGCTGGTGATTCAGCTGGTCAGCGGCATTTTTCTCACCATGCACTACAAACCGGATGCTGCCCAGGCTTTTGCCTCGGTCGAGTACATCATGCGTGATGTGCCGTTTGGCTGGCTGATCCGTTACATACACTCCACCGGTGCTTCGGCATTCTTTCTGGTGGTTTACCTGCACATGTTTCGCGCCATGCTGTATGGCTCCTATCGCTCGCCGCGCGAGCTGATCTGGATCTTCGGCATGCTGATCTATCTGGTGCTGATGGCCGAGGCTTTCATGGGCTATGTGTTGCCGTGGGGCCAGATGAGTTACTGGGGAGCACAGGTGATCATTTCCCTGTTCGGGGCGATCCCCGATCTCGGCATCATCAGCGGTGACGCGCTGGTGGAATGGATTCGTGGTGACTTCACCGTGTCCGATGCCACCCTGAACCGCTTTTTTGCCCTGCACGTGGTGGCCCTGCCGCTGGCGCTGGTGATGCTGGTGCTGCTGCACATCACTGCCTTGCATCAGGTCGGCTCAAACAACCCTGACGGCATCGAAATCAAGAAGAACAAGGACGCCACCGGCAAGCCGGTGGATGGCATCGCCTTCCACCCTTACTACACGGTCAAGGATCTGGTCGGCGTGGGTGTGTTTCTGACCCTGTTTGCCTTCATCATCTTCTTTGCCCCCGACGGTGGTGGCCTGCTGCTTGAGCATGACAATTTTGTCCCGGCCAATCCACTGGTCACCCCGGCACACATCAAGCCGGTGTGGTATTTCACCCCGTTCTTTGCCATCCTCAAGGCGGTGCCGGACAAACTCGGCGGTGTCATTGTCATGGGCGCGGCGGTGATGGTGCTGTTTTTCCTGCCCTGGCTGGATCGCAGCCCGGTGAAGTCGATTCGTTACAAAGGCTGGCTGTCCAAGCTGGCGCTGGCGCTGTTCGTGATCAGCTTTGTGCGTCTGGGCATGCTGGGCATGGGTGAGGGCACCCCCGCGCAGCTGCTGGAATCGCAGATCTGGACCATTGTCTACTTCGGCTATTTCGTCAGTCTGCTGTTCATTCCCAGGCTGGAAAAAACCAAGCCGGTGCCGGAACGTGTCACTACAAGCCATTGATGGATTTGCCATGAACAAACAACATCACAGCAACGATCTGCGCCGGGCCACCGCCAACCGTCTGCTCGGCCTGCTGCTGCTGGCCGGTCTTGGTCTGGGCAGCGGGGCGGCACTGGCCGCTGGTGGCAGCGACCTGCTCAGCGTGGACATCAACGTCAAGGACAAGGCGGCGCTGCAGCGCGGTGTGCGCACCTTCAACGACTACTGCCTGGGCTGCCATGGTGCCGACTACATGCGCTACAAGCGCATTGCCAGCGATCTGGGTTATGCTGAAGATCAGGTCGAGACGCGCTTGCTGCCACCGGGACGCGAGATGGCCGATGCACTGAAATCAGCCATCACGCCGGAAGATGCGCAGGAGCTGTTCGGTGCGGTGCCGCCGAATCTTTCACTGAGCGCCAGATCACGCGGAGCCGACTGGCTGTACACCTACATGCTGGCGTTCTATCCCGATGACACCACCGCCAGTGGCTGGAACAATCTGGTGTTTCCGAACGCGGCCATGCCGCATGCCATGTGGGAACTGCAGGGCATTCAGGAGCAGGCCGATGCGCACGACAGTGCCGATGACGGCGGCGATCACGGCCACGCCGACATCACCGACTCGTTCGAACTGGTTGAAGCAGGCCTGCAGTCTCCCGAGGAATATCGTCAGACGGTGAAGGATCTGGTTACATTCATGGTCTATCTGAGCGAACCGGCACAGCTGAAGCGTGCTGCGATCGGTCCCTGGGCGATCCTGTTTCTGGTGCTGTTTTCGGTGCTGGCGTGGGTGCTGAAAAAAGAATACTGGCGGGATGTTCACTGACTCCCAGGTGCCGTCATGACTGGCAATTTTGCGTATGAAAACAACAATGATTCGACAGAGAGCTGGACAGGAGGCGTCTGGTAGCAATGTTTGAAGGAATGGAAAGCATTATGCAGCTATACACCGCGTCTGACTGTTTGAAATGTCATCAGGTCAGGTACCTGCTTGCCGAAAAAGGCATTAACGTCACCATCATCGAGGTGGATGACAATCCCAAGGCACAGGAGGATCTGGCCCAGCTTACCCCCTACGGCGACACCCCGACGCTGGTGGATCGTGACATCCTGCTGTACGGTTACAACGTCATCTTCAATTACGTCGATGAGCGTTACCCGCATCCGCCACTGATGCCGATCGATCCGATTTCCAGGGCACGCCTGCGGCTGGTGCATTATCGCATCGAGCGCGACTGGTTCAGCCTTGCCGATGACCTGCGCATGGCCAAACAGCGGCGCAACACCAAAGGTGTGAACAAGCTGACCAAGGATCTGCAGGAAGCCATTATCGCCTCCGATGAACTTTTCGGCATGGCCAAGTACCTGCTCAACGAAGACTTGAGCCTGGTTGACTGCATGCTGGTGCCGTTTCTGTGGCGGTTGCCTTCGCTGGGGGTTGAATACACCAAGCAGGCCAGACATCTGAACGACTATGCCCAGCGCATGTTCAACCGCAAGGCGTTTCGCAAGAGCCTGACCAGCGCCGAAAAGACCCTGCTTGCGGCCTGACAGGCGCAGCCGCCGACTGGCCGCGCGAGCGGCCGGTTTGCACACGGCTGCGACTTGACCCCGGCACCGTTGACCCTGTTACAATCTGGCCATGTCTAAAGATACCCACATCAGCATGACATCCAACCGTCCGTATCTGTTGCGGGCCTTGTATGAGTGGATTGTCGACAATGGACTGACCCCGCACATTCTGGTCAACGCCGAGTTGGCCGGGGTGCAGATTCCCGCCCACGCGGTGCGCAATGGCAAGCTGGTGCTGAACATCAGCCCGACTGCGGTGCAGCAACTGGACATGAGCAGCGACAGTCTGAGCTGCTCTGCCAGGTTCTCCGGTCAGGCCATGCAGGTGCTGGTGCCGATGGCAACCATACTGGCGATCTATGCCCAGGAAAACGGTCAGGGCATGATGTTCGCCGAGGACATGCAGCAGGCGGCCACTGCTGCCGAACCGGATGACGATGAACCGGATGGCAAAAACCGCGACCGCTCGCACCTGCAGCTGGTCAAATAAAGCGCCCTGATAACACTTGTGTAGTGTTTCATACTATAGAACTCCAATCATCTGCGCTCACCCCGGCTGCCGCTCGGCTGGAGCTGGCTCGATCAGCTGATGACCGTCGGCGGTTTCGACCTGCAGTCGCAGCACGGTCGCGGCATGCATCAGCAGTCGACCGGCGCGGCGCTCGCGGCCATCACCGCTGACCTCAAAGCGAAACTGCTGCACCAGACGAAAACGTTGCAGTGGAGTACGCGTGGTGGCACCCGCATCATTGTCCATCGGCCAGCGTCGCCAGCCCATGAAGCTGACATTGTCGTCCAGCAGTTGCAACCGTTCTCGCGCACACCAGCGGCGCACATGCAGCAATGCCAGGTCGCGCTGATGCAGCAGCCGCCAGATGCTCCACAGCAGCAGCAAGATGGGCAGCAGCCAGGCGAAGTTCATCGCTGGTGCAACAGCACGTAGACCGCGCCGGTACCGCCGTCTACCTGGCGGGCGGAGCAGAACGCCTGCACCGCAGGGATTCTCGGCAACAGGTGTGCGGTCATGTTTTTCAACACCGGCCCATGCCGCGAGCGCTGGCCCTTGCCGTGAATGATGCGCACGCAGCGTTGCTGGTCACTGACGCAGGTGGCGATAAAATCCAGTACACACTGGCGCGCGGTGGATTCGCGCAGGTGGTGCAGGTCGAGTTCATCGGCGACGGCGAACTGCCCGCGCCTGAGCTGGCGCAGAATCTTCTGCGGCAGTCCGGCGCGCAGCCAGGACAGTTCTTCGCCGGTTTGCACATCCAGGCACTCGGCATCATGCAGCAACAGTTCGCCAAGCACTCTGGCCTCGTCCAGGCGGGTCTGTCTGGGGGTGGGCGGCGGCGGAGGCGGTCGATCCTCAATGCGGTCGTGCTTGAGTATGCGCACCTCGCCCAGTGCCTGCAGGAAAAGTTCTCGATCTGATTTGCTCATGTCTGCTGATCAGTCCGGGTTATTCAAGTATTATGACACGTTCCCGGGTCACCCCCATCCATGCAGCAAAGAGGATTTCCATTGCAAGACAACCTGCACATTCTCATCAGCAATGATGACGGCATTGATGCGCCCGGCATTCGCATTCTTGCCCAAGAAATCAGCCAGCATGCCCGCATCACCGTGGTGGCACCGACGCGTGATCACAGCGGTGCCAGCAATTCGTTGACACTGGAAAGGCCGATTCGTTTCTCCCGCCGCAGCGACAATGAGTATGCGGTGGGGGGCACCCCGACCGACTGTGTCCATCTGGCCATCACCGGCATGCTGGATGACGAGCCGGACATGGTCATCTCCGGCATCAATGCGGAAGCCAATCTGGGTGATGATGTGATCTACTCAGGCACCGTGGCGGCGGCGATGGAGGGCCGGTTTCTGGGCCTGCCGGCAATGGCGGTGTCGCTGTGCCGGCGTCCCGGTGAGCCCAACTACGCCAGTGCGGCGCACGCTGCAGCGGTGCTGATGCGGCGCTTGTGTGATGACCCGCTGCCAGCCGACACCATCCTCAATGTCAATGTGCCCGATCTGCCCTGGGCTGAGATCAGCGGTTTCGAGGTCACCCGGCTGGGGCATCGTCACCGCGCCGAGAAGATCATTCCACTGACTGACCCGCGCGGCCGCACGCTGTACTGGATCGGCCCGCCGGGTGAGGAGCAGGATGCCGGTCCGGGTACCGATTTTCACGCCATCAGACGCGGCAAGGTTTCCATCACGCCGATTCATGTCGATCTGACCCGCTACCAGGCGCTGGAACAGGTCGCACAGTGGGTGGGTAAACTCAGTGTCTGAGTCAGCGATAACCCGGTAAGGCGATGAAGCACAAGCACGGACATGGTGTTGGCATGACCTCGCAAAGCAGCCGCGACCGTCTGGTCAGCCGCCTGCGCGAGCAGGGCATCCGGCATGCGGCGGTGCTGGAGGCGATCGCGGCCACGCCGCGCCACCTGTTCATCGACGAGGCCATGTCCAGTCACGCCTATGAAAACACCTCGCTGCCGATCGGTCTGGGCCAGACCATCTCCCAGCCCTACATCGTCGCACGCATGAGCGAGGCACTGCTGGGTGCCGCCGACCGGCTGGACAAGGTGCTGGAAATCGGTACCGGCTCCGGTTATCAGGCGGCGGTGCTGTCGCTGCTGTGTCAGCGGGTGTTCACCGTCGAGCGCATCGAGCCGCTGCTGCGTCAGGCGCGGCGACGGTTTCACAGTCTTGGTCTGCACAATGTGTTTACCCGCTACGCCGATGGTCAGAACGGCTGGCTCAGCCAGGCACCGTTTGACGGCATCATGGTGACCGCAGCCTGCCCGGAAGTGCCCGAGGCTTTGCTGCAGCAGCTGGCTGTCGGTGCCCGCCTGATTGCACCAGTGAATGCGCTGCGCCGGCTGGATCAGGCCAGCGTGCAGGAATTGCTGGTGATTACCCGCAGCGAAGACGGATTTGAACGCCAGCAACTGGAAGATGTCAGCTTTGTACCATTGCTGCCTGGTCTGGCCTGAGTGTGCATGTGGCACGTCCCGGTCTGCTGTCATCTGCCGCCGCCAGCGCTGCCCGCGCTGCCGGTGGCGCACACTGGCCCGCATGATTCATGAAACCGACTACTGCGATGCCTCCAGGCCCGCATCTGCGGCGTTTCGCTCGGTCACGAATCCTCAACGTACTGTTCAAGTACGCTTGCGGTTCGTTCGGTCGCGAAACACCACAGCTACTGGCCCCCGGATCAAGTCCGGGGCAGGCTCTGGCAGCATCTCGCCACGTCGCCTCATGAATAATGCGGGCTAGCGCCATGATGTCGGCGGGCTGAGTAGGATGATGCTGCTGCAGCGCATTTATGACCGGGTGCTGGTGCTGGCCGACTCCCGCCACGCGCTGCGCTATATGTGTGCGGTCAGCTTCACTGAAGCCATCGTGTTTCCGGTGCCACCGGATGTGATGCTGATTCCGATGGGGCTGGCCAGACCGGAGCGGATCTGGCGGCTGGCGCTGCTGTGCACTCTCTGCAGTGTGGCCGGAGCGGTGCTTGGCTATGCGCTGGGCTATTTCGGCGGTCAGCCGCTGCAGCGCTGGCTGTTGCAGTCGTCGTGGTCGGCAGGCTATAGCCAGGCGGTGAGCCTGTACCGGGAGTGGGATTTGTGGATCATCATAGCGGTCGGCTTTCTGCCGATTCCCTACAAGATATTCGCCGTGACCGCAGGCCTGGCGGCGCTGAACCTGCCGGTGTTTGTGCTGGCCAGTCTGATCGGTCGCGGCGGTCGCTTTTATCTGCTCATGGCCCTGCTGGCGCTGGGTGGGCCGGAGCTGGCCGCCAATCTGCGTCCCTGGCTGGGGCGCATCACCATAATCCTGCTCGCGCTGCTGGCGTTGTTGGTGCTGTGGTTCGTCGTCGTACACTGATGCGACAGTGGCCGCTGTGGCTGCTGGCGTTGCTGCTGACCGCCTGCGCCAGTGGACCGCCGGCACCGGTGCTGGATCGCAGCAGCGGTGCCCGTGGGTCAGCGCGCATTGCCGCCGGAGCGCCGGAAGTGCATCTGGTCAGGCGCGGCGACACGCTGTACTCGATAGCTTTTCGCTACAACATGGATCATCGCACCCTGGCAGCCTGGAATGCGATTGGTCCGCCATACACCATCTATCCCGATCAGGTACTTTGGTTGCGGCCACCGCAGCAGCAGCAGCGTGCCCGCACGACATCACCCCAAGCGCCAGCGGCTGCCGCCAACAGGCCACCTGTCGCCGGCAGTTCCGCGCCGGCAACTGGAACTGCTGACGCGCGCCGCGATGCACCGCCTGCCGCACCTGCCAGACAGCAATCCCGGCCGGCGGTGCAGCCACAGCCAGAGCGTAAAGCCGCCACCGCATCCGAGCGCGTGGCGGCCAATCTACGCTGGGTCTGGCCGGTGGCTGGTGGTCGTCTGAACCGTGGCTTTGTCGCCGGCAACACCGACCGGCAGGGCATTGACATCGCCGGCATGGCTGGTCAGCCGGTGGTGGCCGCTGCCGATGGCGAGGTGGTTTACAGTGGTGCCGGTTTCGTCGGCTATGCCGGACTCATCATCATCAAACACAATGACAGCCTGCTCAGCGCCTATGCGCACAATCGACGGCGTCTGGTGGCCGAGGGGGACAGGGTCAAGGCCGGTCAGCAGATCGCCGAGCTGGGTCAGTCACCTCGGGGCGAGGATGAGGTGTATGTGCAGATCCGGCGCGACGGTGTGCCGCAGGATCCTATGCAATATCTGCCTGCCAGATAAGTGCCGCCATCACTTCGCGCTGCTCGTCCAGCAGCACGTTGAAGGTTCTGCAGGCGGCTGCGGTGTGCATGAATTCGGCCACCACACCATGCTCTAGCAGCGCCTGCAGCAGCTGCACATCCGGCAGTTGCTGGCGGGCACCGGTGCCGATGAGCAGAATCTCCGGCCGGGCATCGAGCACCGGTTGCAACGAAGCCAGAGTGATCTGTTCCAGTGCGCTGACCGGCCAGTCGCGGTGCAGCGCTTCCGGGCCGATGATCAGGCTGTGTGCATAGACCTGCTGATCCACAGCGATGCCGTGGCGGTCGCAGGCGGTGATGGCGTTGCGGTGACGGTTCTGATGCAGATTCAGTTGCATGCGCGCAGATCCTGTCGATGGTTCGAGGGCATGGTAACCAATCAGGCCGGCTGGAGCAAAACCGGCCGGGTCGGGTGGCGCTGGTAAATGCACAGCACCTGACCAATGCGCATGACCGCCTCGGCCCCGGTGTCCTCCAGAATGCGTGCGGCAATTTCGTCACGCTGTGCTCGATCGGCGCGGATGCGGATCTTGATCAGTTCATGCGCCAGCAGGGCTTCGCTGATGGCGTTGCGGATGTTGTCGGTGAGACCATCGCCGGCAATCATGACCACCGGCTGCAGGGCATGACAGCGGCCGCGCAGCTGCCTGATTTGTTCATTGGTGAGACGTTTTGGCATGGATTCGATGCTATGATGAGAACTGAAACAAGCTGGTCGTCAATCGGTTGTTGTCAGCCGGGTTGCCGACAGCTGGCGTAAAGATGCTCATTATGGCACGAAGTAAAAGCAGCCGCGCCTGGCTGCAGGAACATTTCGATGATCACTGGGTGCAGCAGGCACGGGCACAGGGCTGGCGCTCGCGTGCGGCGTTCAAACTGCAGCAGCTGGATCAGCGACTGCGCCTGCTGCGACCGGGTCAGCTGGTGGTGGATCTGGGTGCCGCACCGGGCAGCTGGAGCCAGTATGCCAGCACTGTGGTGGGCCGCAGCGGACGGGTGATTGCACTCGATCTGCTGGCCATGGAGCCACTGCCGGAAGTGACCTTCATCCAGGGTGATTTTCGCGAGTCAGATGTGCTGCAGGCGCTGCAGGCTGCTTTGAAGGGTCGCGCTGTGGATGTTGTCTTATCCGACATGGCGCCCAATATCAGTGGTGTGCGCAGTGTCGATCAGACCCAGGCGATGTACCTGGCTGAACTGGCACTGGATTTTGCCCGTGAGCAGCTGACACCTGGTGGTCACTGGGTGTGCAAAGTGTTTCAGGGCGAAGGCTTTGATGCCCTGCTGCAGCAGGCGCGCAGTGAATTTGCCCAGGTGCGCATGCACAAGCCCGAATCTTCTCGTGACCGCAGTCGCGAACAATACATGGTGGCGACCGGGTTGCTGCAATGAACGACGACAGATTTACCTGCCTGCTGCCTGGCCACGGCCAGGGCTGCGGCTGCATGATCAGCCTGACTGACAACGACGAAATGAGGAATACGTTTTGAACGACATGGTCAAGAATCTCATCCTGTGGGTATTTATCGCGGTGGTACTGATGTCAGTGTTTCAGCACTACACTCAGGACACCAGACAACAGCAGGAGCTGAGTTATTCCGCATTTCTGGAGCAGGTCAAGAGCGGCCGGGTGCAGGATGTGGACATTCAGGAAACCAACACCGGCAAGAAAATCACCGGCACGCTGCAGGACGGCACGCCGTTTCTGACGTTCGGCGTGCAGGACGACGGCCTGATCAAGGATCTGCTGGATCATGACGTGGAAATCCACGGCTCCGAGCCGGAAAGCCGTTCGGTGCTGCTGGAATTGTTCCTCGGTGCTTTCCCGGTGCTGCTGCTGATTGGCCTGTGGGTGTATTTCATGCGCCAGATGCAAGGTGGTGGCGGTCGTGGGGCGATGTCCTTCGGCAAAAGCCGGGCCAAGCTGATGCAGGGCGAGGACCAGGTCAACGTGACCTTCGCCGACGTGGCCGGTGCCGAAGAGGCCAAGGACGAGGTGCAGGAACTGGTCGAGTTTCTGCGTGAACCGGGCAAGTTCACCAATCTGGGTGGGCACATTCCGCGCGGTCTGCTCATGGTGGGCCCGCCCGGTACCGGTAAGACGCTGCTGGCCAAGGCCATCGCCGGCGAGGCCAAGGTGCCGTTTTTCTCCATCTCCGGTTCTGACTTCGTGGAAATGTTCGTCGGCGTCGGTGCATCGCGCGTGCGCGACATGTTCGAGCAGGCGAAAAAGCATGCTCCATGCATCATTTTCATCGACGAAATCGATGCCGTCGGTCGCCATCGTGGTGCCGGTCTTGGTGGTGGTCACGATGAACGCGAGCAGACATTGAATCAGCTGCTGGTGGAAATGGATGGCTTTGAAGGCGGAGAGGGTGTGATCGTGATCGCGGCCACCAACCGTCCGGACGTGCTTGATCCGGCGCTGCTGCGACCGGGGCGTTTTGACCGCCAGGTGGTGGTCCCGCTGCCGGATCTGCGCGGTCGTGAACAGATCCTCAAGGTGCACATGCGCAAGGTGCCGCTGGATGACGATGTCAAGCCGCGTGATATTGCCCGTGGAACGCCTGGATTTTCCGGTGCCGATCTGGCCAATCTGGTCAATGAGGCAGCGCTATTTGCCGCCCGCGGCAACCGTCGCAAGGTGACCATGGAGCATTTTGAACGCGCCAAGGACAAGATCATGATGGGTGCCGAGCGGCGCTCCATGGTGATGTCCGAGAAGGAGAAAAAGCTCACCGCCTACCACGAATCAGGCCATGCCATCGTCGGCCGGCTGATGCCGGAACACGATCCGGTGTACAAGGTCAGCATCATTCCGCGTGGCCGTGCGCTGGGCGTGACCATGTTCCTGCCGGAAGAAGACAAGTACAGTCACAGCAAGCGGCATCTGCAGAGCCAGCTGTGCAGTCTGTTCGGGGGGCGCATCGCCGAAGAACTGATTTTTGGCAGCGACCAGGTCACCACCGGTGCCAGCAACGACATCGAACGGGCCACCAAGATCGCCCGCAACATGGTGACCAAATGGGGGCTGTCTGATTCCATGGGGCCGCTGTCCTACAGTGAGGACGAGGACGAGGTGTTTCTCGGTCGTTCGGTGACCCAGCACAAGAGTGTGTCGGATGAGACCGCGCGACAGATCGACAAGGAAGTGCGGCGTCTGATTGATGAATCCTATGCGCGGGCGAAGAAAATTCTCGAAGACAACATGGACATCCTGCACAGCATGACCGAGGCATTGCTGAAGTATGAAACCATCGACAGCAAGCAGATCGCCCAGCTGATGGCCAGAGAGCCGGTGGATCCGCCGGCAGACTGGAACGATCAGCCGCCGGCAGAGCCACCTGGAAAGCGTGGCGGCGGCAAGAAGTCATCCACCGGCAAGGTCAGCGGACTGGACGAGAGCCCGCAAGCCACCTGAGCCCGCTACGCGCTGCGAAGCAAGCCGTGCACAGGATGGCCATGGTGGCTGGCTGGTGAGCCGCTGGCAATGTCGTGAGCGCTGGCTCGATCTGAGCCAGCCGCGCATCATGGGGGTGCTCAATGTTACCCCCGACTCCTTTTCCGACGGCGGCCGCTGGCTGCAGTTGCAGCAGGCGGTTGACCATGCCGGGACGATGCTGGAGCAGGGTGCGCACATCATCGATGTCGGCGGCGAGTCAACCCGGCCCGGCGCAGCCGAGGTCAGCGCAGAGGAGGAAATCGATCGCGTGCTGCCGGTGCTGGCAGCCTTGCGCAGTGCTTTCCCCGCTGCATTCATCAGCCTGGACACGAGCAAAGCTGTTGTGCTGGCTGCTGCCCGGGAGCACATCGACATCATCAATGATGTGCGCGCCCTGCGCGAAACCGGCATGCTGCAGACCGCCGCTGACAGCGGCTGCGGCATCTGCCTGATGCACATGCAGGGTCAGCCGCGCAGCATGCAACAGGCACCTGTCTACAGCGATGTGATCAATGAAGTCGCGGAATTCCTGGCCGCACGGGTGCAGGCCTGCATGCAGCAGGGCGTGGCCCGCAAACGTCTGGTGGTGGATCCCGGATTTGGATTCGGCAAGACTTTGGCGCATAATACCCGGCTACTTGCACAGCTGCCGCAGCTGCAGCATGAACTGGCACGCCGCCAGTCGGGTGAGCTGCCGATGCTGGTGGGCATCTCGCGCAAATCCATGCTGGCCGGCCTGCTCGCAGCCTACAGCGGGACATCCGCCAGCAGCGCCAGCGCAGCCATTGCACCGCCGCAGCGCATTGTGGCGGGCACGGTGGCGGCGAGCGTGGCGGTGATGCATGGTGCCAGCATCATCAGAACGCATGATGTGACGCCCATGCGCGACGCGCTGGCAGTGCTCACGGCGCTGCGTCAGCCTGACCGCGATCACGACAACGCTCACTGAGTGTGGGCGTCTGCCGATCGCTCCCGGACGGCTGTGCCAGGCGGCACAGAGCCACAGCAGCAGACCACAGACACACCATGACAGCAAACAGCCCATCCACAGCCAGCGACCATCAGGACATTGCCTTTTTCGGCACCGACGGCATCCGCGGCCGTGTAGGCACACCGCCGATCACCCCTGATTTTGTGCTGCGACTGGGTTATGCGGTGGGCAAGGTGATGCGCGACGCCCAGCACCCGGAAGTGGTCATCGGCAAGGACACGCGACGCTCCGGCTACATGTTCGAGTCGGCGCTGGAAGCCGGCCTCGCCGCTGCCGGTGCCGACATCGCCATGCTCGGTCCCCTGCCAACCCCGGCCACTGCCTATCTGACGCGCACACTGAACGCCTGCGCCGGACTGGTCATCTCCGCCTCGCACAATCCCTATCACGACAATGGCATCAAGCTGTTCGGCCGGCGTGGTGAAAAACTCAGCGATGCGCAACAGCAGGCCATCAGCACCATGCTGATGCAGCTGCAGGCGCAGGATTATCTGCCCATGTCGGCCGACGATGCCATCGGCAAGGCCCGTCGCATCGACGATGCGGTGGGACGCTATGTGGAATTCTGCAAGTCCACGTTTCCCGGCGGTCGCAGCCTGGATGGCATCACCATGGTGGTCGATTGTGCCAACGGTGCGGCGTATCAGGCGGCCCCGGCGGTGTTCCGCGAACTCGGCGCAAACGTGATTGCGATTCACAATCGTCCGGATGGCAGCAACATCAATCGTGACTGTGGCTCCACCGCCATCAGCAGCCTGCAGCAGGCAGTATTGCAGCACTCGGCCGATCTGGGCATCGCTTTTGACGGCGATGCCGATCGGGTGCAGATGGTCGATCATCTGGGGCGACTGGTGGACGGCGACGGCATGCTCTACGTGCTTGCCTGTCATTATCAGCAGCGCGGCATGCTGGACGAACAGCGCGGTGTGGTGGGTACCCTGATGAGCAATGAGGCGCTGGCCAGGGTGCTCAAGCAGCGCCGCGTCGCATTCGTGCGCGAACGCGTCGGCGACCGCTACGTGCAGCAACGCCTGGAGGCGCTGGGCTGGCAGCTTGGCGGAGAAACCGCCGGACACATCCTGTGTCTGGACAAGACACCGTTTGGCGATGGCATCATTGCCGCACTGCAGGTGCTGGCAGCACTGGCCGACAGCGAGCGATGTCTGGCCGATGCGTTGAACGGACTGCAACTGATGCCGCAGGTGCTGATCAACGTGCCATTGTCACTGCAGCGCTGGGATGTGCTCAGTGCCGCGCGCCCAATTATTGATGCGGTCACCGCCATCACCGCCGAACTCGATGGCCATGGACGACTGGTATTGCGGCCTTCCGGGACCGAGCCGGTGATCCGGGTCATGGTCGAGCATGATCGCCAGGATCGTGCCGGTGAGCTGGCCGAGCAACTGGCGCTGGTGATCAGGGAAACCGCCGCCGCCGGCTGAGCGCTGATCAGGGCAGCTTATCCGGCGCTTGTCAGTACCCTGCCGTGCCGGCTTAACTCGCCAGCGCGCAAGCGCAACCAGCTGCTGTGCTGATACCAGTCACCCAGTACGTGGCGCAGCCCTTCCGCATGCCGATGATCGGCCGGTCGGTGGGTGTGGCCATGAATGATGCAATCGACCTGATGCTGCGCAAACGCGTGCACCACCTGATCCGGGTTCACATCCATGATGTCCTCACTGGCCTGGCTGGTGTGGTTGCGACTGGCATCACGCGCCTGCTGTGCCATGGCCAGCCGCTGCGCTGGTGACAGCGCCAGGAACTCACGCTGCCAGGCAGGATCTCGCACCTGTCTGCGCAGTGCCTGATAGGGCAGGTCGTCGGTACACCACGCATCACCATGCGCCAGCAGTATCCGCCGCTGACCGGATACCACGATGCTGGGATCAGGCAGCAGTTGCATGCCGGCCTTAGCGGCATACTGTGTGCCCAGCAGAAAATCACGATTGCCGTGCATAAAGTGGATCTGCACCCCGGTGGCAGCGATCGCAGCCAGGCTGCTGCCGAGCTCATCAGCCAGCGCATCGGCCGCGTCGTCGCCGATCCACAACTCGAACAGATCGCCAAGGATGAACAGCTGATCGACGCCCCGCAGCTGCTGGTGCAGACAGTGCAGAAAACGCTCGCTGATGTCAGGTCGCGCCGCACTCAGGTGCACATCCGACAACAGCAGGGCATTGTCGGCACGGCGCAGCGTGCTGGCGTGACCGCTCAACGGCTGTGCTCAGTCTGCGGTGATGACTTCCACGCTGTTGATCACCACCGGCTCCACCGGCACGTCGCGGGGCAGCGGTGGTTGCGGTGCGGTGTCGACCATGGCAATGGCATCCACCACCTCCATGCCCTGGATCACTTCGCCAAAGACTGTATAACCCCAGTCGGCGGCAGAATTCTTGTTGCGGTGATCCAGTGCCCGATTGGTCACATGATTGATGAAAAACTGACTGGTGGCAGAATTCGGGTTGTTGGTGCGCGCCATGGCCACGGTCCCGCGGGTGTTCTTCAGACCGTTGTCGGCTTCGTTGAGGATCGGCTCATTGGTGCGCTTGCGTTCGAGATCGACGGTGAAGCCGCCGCCCTGGATCATGAAGCCGCTGATGACTCGATGAAAAATGGTGCCGCTGTAAAAATCGTCGCGCGCATACTGCAGGAAATTGCGCACCGTGGCCGGGGCGCGATCGGCGAACAGCTGCAGGCGGATGTCGCCCATGCTGGTGTGTATGATGACTTGCGGTCTGGTGGCGGTGACCTCGGGCAGCGTGCTGGCCGCAGCTGCTGCGGCCTCATTGCCGGTCTGTGTCTGGGTCTGGGTCTGGGCCGGGCTGTTGCCAAACGTTGCCAGTAAAATTGCAGCAAGCAGAAGAGGACGCGCCTGGCGCGACCGGATGAGCGTGATGATGTGGTTCATAGCGAAAATCTGTACGTGGTTATGGGTCATGGAGTGCAGAGCCTGGCAGAGGTTCCTGCCACGGCTCATGCCGGCGAATCATTTTAGTGGACATCAACACGGATCGCCAGCATTGCTGCGGCTGACGAACAATCCGCTGCACTGACATTGATAGAATGACTGCCCTGGCTGTCATATAGCAGATCCCCTAGTAGAGATATCAAGAGAAACCCGATGCAAGCAGGCAGCAATGCTCATACCACACCAACGCTGGATGTTTTTACAGCAGTGCGCTGGTGCGGCACGCACCTGCAACTGCTGGATCAGCGGCGCTTGCCACACGCAGAAGTGTGGCTGGACATCACCGATCTACAGCAGGCGATTGCCGCCATCCAGTCGCTGGTGGTGCGCGGCGCACCGGCGATTGGCATCACCGCCGCCTATGCCTGCGTGCTGGCAGCCAGAAAGCGGGCGACCAGAAAGCGGGCGGCTGGCACAGACCAGGATTGGCCAGTGCACTGGCGGGCGGATTGCCAGCGCCTGCTGCAAGCGCGTCCGACGGCGGTGAATCTGCGCTGGGCCATTGCCAGCATGCAGCAGGTGCTGGACGCCGCCGGCATTGGCGATCAGATCCAGGCCGGTGTTGATGTTGAGGCACTGCTCAGCGCGCTGGCGCAGCGTGCCGTGCAGATCCAGCAGGACGATCTCGCCGCCAACCAGCGTCTGGCCGAGCTGGGCAGCGCCCTGCTGGACACCGACAGCACGGTATTGACCCATTGCAACACCGGTGCGCTGGCCACCGCCGGGGTGGGCACAGCGATCGGGGTGATAGTGCAGGCGCATGCACAGGGCAAACTGCGTCAGGTGTATGCCGACGAGACCCGGCCCTGGCTGCAGGGCAGTCGGCTCACTGAATGGGAATTGCATCGCCTTGGGGTGCCGTGCCAGGTCATCATCGATGCTGCGGCTGCCTGGCTGATGGCCTCGAAGCAGGTCGACTGGCTGATTGTCGGTGCCGACCGGGTTGCCGCCAATGGCGATGTGGCAAACAAGATCGGCACCTATCAGGCCATGCTGGTGGCGCGTCATCATGGCGTCAAAACCATGGTTGTGGTGCCGTGGTCGACGGTGGATGTGAATACCGCCAGTGGTGCCGAAATCGAGATTGAGCTGCGCGACAGCGACGAGGTGCTGGCGTTTCAGGGGCAGCGGGTGGCGCGTGCCGGCAGCATGGCATGGAATCCGGTGTTCGATGTCACCCCCGCTGCGCTGGTGGATTACCTGGTCACCGAGCGTGGTGTCATCGCGGCACCGGATCGCCAGAAATTGCTGGCAATGCAGCAGCAGTCTGCATGAGCTGGCAGTTGGCCGACGGTGGGCTCTCCTTCGGGTGCTGACCAGCGTCTCGGCCGCAGGCCTGATCGGCCTGCATCCGGGTGTTGTCGGCGACGGCAAATGTTGATCCAAGTTTCTGATCTGCAGGGATAATATCTGACCCGGGCAGCTCGTTTTCAGGTCTGGCTCGGGCTGCCGTCAGGTTAGGATTCGTGCTATAATTTCACGTTTATGACCACAGACGCTGCGGCATCCTGATTACAACATTCAGGAGCCTGTCGCGGATGCCAATACGGTGCTCACAGATGGCTGAAATCGCCCGCGAAATTCTTTCTGTCAATCTCGAAGACGAGATGAAGCAATCCTACCTCGATTACGCCATGAGTGTGATCGTGGGGCGGGCGCTGCCGGATGTCCGGGACGGTCTCAAGCCGGTACATCGCCGCGTGCTGTATGCCATGCAGGAGTTGGGCAACGACTGGAACAAGGCATACAAGAAATCGGCCCGTGTGGTCGGTGATGTGATCGGTAAATACCATCCGCATGGCGACACGGCGGTGTACGACACCATCGTGCGTATGGCGCAGGATTTTTCCATGCGCTACATGCTGATTGACGGCCAAGGCAACTTCGGTTCGGTCGACGGCGACTCGCCGGCAGCCATGCGTTACACCGAAATACGCATGGCGCGTCTGGCGCACAAGCTGTTGGAGGACATCGACAAGGAAACCGTCGATTTTATCGAGAACTACGACGAAACCGAAACCGAGCCGGTGGTGCTGCCGACGCGGGTGCCCAACCTGCTGGTGAACGGCTCGGCCGGCATTGCCGTAGGTATGGCCACCAACATGGCACCGCACAACCTCACCGAAGTGATCAACGCCACGCTGGCCCTGCTGGCCGATCCTGCACTGGACATCCCCGGCCTGATGGAATACCTGCCGGGACCGGATTTCCCTACCGCCGGCATCATCAATGGCGCGAGTGGTATTCGTGAAGCGTATGCGACCGGCCGTGGACGCATCCATGTGCGCGCCACCTCGCACATTGAGGAAACCGACAGCGGTCGGCAGAGCATCATTGTTACCGAATTGCCGTATCAGGTGAACAAGGCCAATCTGCTGATCAAGATCGCTGATCTGGTGCGGGAAAAGAAAATCGAAAGCATTGCCAGCGACGGCCTGCGCGACGAATCCGACAAGGACGGCATGCGCATGGTGATCGAGCTCAAGCGCGGTGAAGTGCCGGAGGTGACGCTGAACAAACTCTACAGCATGACCCAGTTGCAAACCGTATTCGGCATCAACATGGTGGCGCTGGTGGATGGCCGGCCGCGCCTGCTCAACCTGAAGGAAATTCTTCAGGCTTTCCTCAAGCATCGCCGCGATGTGGTCACCCGTCGCACCCTGTATGAATTGCGCAAGGCGCGTGATCGTGCGCACATCCTCGAAGGGCTCACCGTGGCGCTGGCCAATGTGGATGAAATCATCGCCCTGATCAAGGCGGCGGCGAGTCCGGCGGAAGCCCGTGAGCAGTTGCAGCAGCGACGCTGGGATGCCGGCATGGTGGCGGCACTGTTGGGCGGCGAGGGGGCCAGCGATTCACGCCCGGAAGGGCTCACGGCCGAGTTCGGTCTGCACCAGGACGGCTATCAGCTGTCTGCCATTCAGGCGCAGGCGATTCTGGATCTGCGCCTGCAGAAGCTGACCGGGCTGGAGCAGGAAAAGCTCACCAATGAATATAAAGAAATTATTGAAAACATCCGTTACCTGTTGAAAGTCCTGGCAGAACCGGATGTCATGACCGGCGTGATCAGGGATGAGCTGATCGAAGTGCGGGATCAGTTTGGCGATGATCGCCGCACCGTGATTCTTGATCAGCATCTGAATCTGAGCATGGAGGACATGATCGCGGAGGAGGATGTCGTGGTCACGCTGTCGCATGCCGGCTACGCCAAGATGCAGAGCCTGGATCGTTACCAGGCGCAGCATCGTGGTGGCCGTGGCCGCTCTGCCACGCGCATGAAAGACGAGGACTTTATCGAACGGCTGTGGGTCACCAACACGCATGACACGCTGTTGTGTTTTACCAGCGCTGGCAAGGTCTACTGGATCAAGGTGTATGAGCTGCCCAACGCCAGCCACGCCAGTCGCGGCAAGCCCTTTGTCAATCTGCTGCCGCTTGATCAGGACGAACAGGTCAACGCCGTGCTGCCGGTCAGGGATTTTCCCGACGACCAGTTTGTGGTATTCGCCACCGCCAATGGCACGGTGAAGAAAACCCCGCTGTCGGATTATTCCCGCCCGCGCGCGAACGGCATCTGGGCAATCTCGCTGGATGACGATGATCGCCTGGTCAACGTGGCGCTGACCGGTGGCAGCATGGACATCATGTTGTTCGCCAACTCCGGCAAATGCGTGCGCTTCAACGAGCGTGCCGTGCGCTCCATGGGCCGCACTGCACGTGGCGTGCGCGGCATGCGACTGCAGCCGGATCAGCAGGTCATGTCCATGCAGATCGTTGCCGCCGAGGTCGATGCCTCGGTGATGCTGGCGACTGCCAACGGCTATGGCAAGCGTACACCGATCAGCGAATTTCCGCTGCACGGGCGTGGTGGACAGGGCGTGATCGCCATTCAGACCAGCGCCCGCAACGGCGACCTGGTCGGGGCCATTCTGGCCGGTGATGACGACGATGTCATGCTGATCAGCAACAGCGGCACACTGGTGCGCACACCGGCGGCAGAAATCTCGGTGCTGGGTCGCAACACCCAGGGTGTGCGCGTCATCCGTCTGGACGAGAATGAGCAGCTGGTCGGTCTGGCGCAGGTGCAGGCCGTTGAGGACGATGACTGAAGCGAACACCCGAAGCGGGCACAGCATCAAGGCTTACCGCCTGCCCGGAGCCCCGGAAGACAGCGCGGCGCTGCTGCGTCCGGCACGGCCGACACGGCAGTGGATGGATGCCACCGCCGGCCAGTATGCTTATCGCTGCATTCCGCTGACCGCCGCCAACACCATGGGCTGGGAATACCTGAACCCGGTCACCTGCGAATTTCGCTGGGGTGGCATGACGGCGCAGGAAGACGTCCAGGTGTGGCTGGAGGACGGCCACCGCTGGCGACCGCGCACGCACTTTGGCAGTGGCGTGGTGACGTGGGAACTGCCGTTTTTGTTTCGCACCGAACCGGGCTACGGGCTGGTGGTGTGCGGACCGGCCAACTGTGACAAGACCGGCATCGTGCCACTGGATGGCTTCATCCGTACCGACTGGCTGCCATATCCGTTCACGATGAACTGGCGCATCACCCGACGCCACCACAGCGTGCGTTTCGAGGCTGGTGAGCCGATTGCGAGAATATTTCCCTATCCACTTGGTTTGCTTGAAGAAACGGTGGTTGAAATCGCCGAATTCGAGGACGACCCGGAGCTGGTCAGCCAGTTTCGTCTATGGGCGGAACGACGCAAGCAGAATGCGCAACAGCATCAGCAGGCGCAGGCCAAAGCCAATCTCGATGACCGCGCCGATACGCGCGGACTGTGGAACAGGGCCTATGCCCACGGCGAAGGTGCGCAGCAGCACCAGACCGTGTTCAAGCCCGGTCGCGTGGTGGACAAAAACCGCGACTGAATTCAGCTTGTTTCGTCACTCTGCGCGGTGGAATGTGCTGGCTGCAACGGCCCCGCCTGCAGCAGTGGGCTCATCCAGTGGTGGATGCCGGCATCGGCGAACTGCTCGGCCAGAATCGCAAGCAGTTGCTGCAGCTGAGCTGCAGTGCCATGGGTCTGCAGCATCAGGCGCTGCTGGCGACCGGCAATCTGTTCGGTCAGACTCAGATGCTGATGGTCACTGCTGTGCCCGGCGACTGGCATGGACAGAAAACCCTGCTGTTCAAGTTGCAGCAGCACATCAATGATCTGATGACGCAATGCTGGCGGAATCACCAGCGTCAGCAGTACCTGTTCGCAGTTTTTCATGGACACCTCAGCGCTGGTGGCGGGCAAACATGACCGGCAGAATAAGCAGCGTGAGCAGGGTGCTGCTGACCACGCCGCCGATCACCACGATGGCCAGTGGTTTCTGGATTTCCGAGCCCGGGCCTGAGGCCAGCATCAGCGGCAGCAGACCGAAGGCAGTGATGCTGGCGGTCATCAGCACCGGTTTCAGGCGTCTTTGTGCGCCCTCGATGACGAGCCGCTCCAGTGGCATGCCCAGTGCCCGCAATTCGTTGAAGTGACTGACCAGCACAATGCCGTTCATCACGGCAATGCCCATCAGCGCAACAAAGCCTACCGAGGCCGGTACCGACAGAAAGTGGCCGGAGACATACAGCGCCAGGATGCCGCCGAACAGCGCCAGTGGCACGTTGGAGATGATCAGCACAGCCTGGCTGACGCTGCGAAACACGGTGAACAGGATTAGAAACACCAGTCCCAGCGCCACCGGCACCACCAGCAGCAGTCGCTGTGCCGCACGCTGCTGGTTTTCGAACTCACCGCCATATTCAATGAAATAGCCGGCCGGCAGTTGCAGCACATCGTCCAGTCTGGCCCGGGCCTCATCGACAAAGCCGACCAGATCACGCTCGCTGACGTTGGCAATGATCACCGAACGTCTGGTGCCATGCTCGCGGATGATGGACACCGGGCCTTCAACCTGAGTGCTGGAGACCAGCTGGTTCAGACTCAGCCATTGACCGGCATGGCCGGTCACCTGGATGTTCTTCAGGGCCAGTGCCGAGCCGCGCACATCGTCTCCGGAACGAATCTGTACCGGAATGCGTTTGTTGCCCTCGTAGACGATCCCCGCCTGCAGCCCCTCAAGCTGGCTTTTGAGTAGCGCACTGATCTCATCGGCGCTCACGCCCATACGCCCGGCAGCGAGACGGTCAACATTGAACTGCAGATACTGCGCCCCATCGTTGGCGGGAGTGTAGACCTCCGCCGCCCCCGGTATGTCCTGCAGAGCCTGCACCGCCTGTTCGGCCAGCCGATTGAGTGTGTCCTGGTCGGGACCGAAGATCTTGATGGCGAGGTCACCACGTACGCCGGTGAGCATTTCATCGACGCGCATCTGAATCGGCTGGGTGAAGGTATGGCCGATGCCAGGGAATCCGTCCAGCACGGCGCGGATTTTGTTGATCAGCTCGGCTTTGCTGGCAGCCTGCCATTCCCGGCGCGGTTTGAGTACCAGAAAGCTGTCGGTTTCATTCAGCCCCATCGGGTCCAGACCGATCTCATCGGAACCGGCTCTGGCCACGATGCCCTCGATTTCATCCACCGCTTGCAGCAGCGCACGCTGCACCCGCATGTCCAGTTTCAGTGACTGCTCCAGGGTGATCGTGGGCACTTTTTCCAGTTGCACGATGATGTCGCCCTCGTCCATGGTGGGCATGAAGGTTTTGCCGATCAGCACAAACAGCAGCACGGTGAGCAGCATCATCACTGCAGCGGCTAGCAACAGTTGCCGGTGACTCTGCATGCTGCGCTGCAGCACGGTCCGATAACGTTGCGCCAGCCACTGCATCATGGCGGTCTCGCTGTGGTTCTGCTTGCGCCGCAGCAGCAGCGATGACAGCACCGGCATCAGCATCATCGCCAGTATCCATGCGCTGACCAGCGCATAGATCAGGGTTTGCGCGACCGGTGCAAACAGCTTGCCTTCCAGCCCCTGCAGGCTCAGCAAGGGCAGGAACACGATCACGATGATGGCAACCCCGGCCGTGACCGGCACCGCCACCTCGCTGCTGGCGCGATAAATGACATGCAATCTGGGCAGTTGCGCGCTGCCCTGTTCGCGCAGGCGTGCAGCAATGTTTTCCACCACCACGATGGCGCCATCCACGAGCAGGCCGATGGCAATGGCAAGACCACCCAGCGACATCAGATTGGCCGACAGCCCGGTCCATTGCATGCCGATGAAGGTCATCAGCGCCGCCAGCGGCAGCACCGTGGCCACCACCAGCGTTGATCGCCAGTCGGCGAGGAACACCAGCAGCAGCACAATGACCAGCGCGATCGCCTGCAGCAGGGCATCGCTGACGGTGGCCACTGCAGTATCGACCAGCCTGCTGCGGTCGTAAAACACCCGTACCGACACCGCTTCCGGCAGACTGTCAGAAATTTCTGCGAGCTTTTGTTTAACGCCCGCCACCACGGCGCGGGCGTTGGCCCCACGCAGGCCCAGCACCAGCCCCTCCACCGCTTCGGCACGACCATCGCGGGTGACGCCGCCATAGCGGGTCAGGCCGGCAAAGCTCAGGGTAGCGATGTCATTGACCCGCACCGGTTGGCGGGTGTCGGCACGCACCACGATGTTGCCCAGATCCTGCAGGTCGGTGACGCTGCCCAGAGTACGCACCAGCAGGGTTTCTTCACCGGCATGCAGCCGTCCGGCACCATCGTTGCGATTGTTGCTGCGAATGGCCTGGAGCAGCTCATCGATGCCGATGCCAAGCGCCTGCATGCGCTCGGTTCTGGGCGTGATGGTGTAGCTGCGCACATGCCCGCCCAGGGCATTGACATCGGCCACGCCGGATACGCTGCGCAAGGCCGGGCGGATGACCCAGTCCAGCAGCTCCCGACGCTGCATCAGGGTGAGGTCTCCGCCCTCGATGGTGAACATGAACATTTCACCCAGCGGAGTGGTGAGCGGTGCGACGCCGCCGCTGATACCTTCGGGTAGCTCGCTCCACAGGTTACTCAAACGTTCATTCACCTGGTTGCGGGCCCAGTAGATGTCGGTGCTGTCGTTAAAATCCAGGGTGATGTCGGTGAGCGCATATTTGGTGGTCGAGCGCATGATGGTCAGCTTGGGCAGACCCAGCATTTCCACCTCCACCGGATTGGTGATGCGCGCTTCGACCTCTTCGGGTGTCATCCCCGGTGCCTTGATGATCACCTTGACCTGGGTGGTGGAAATGTCCGGAAAGGCATCAATCGGGGTGTTGTTCCAGGCCCGCCAGCCCAGTGCGATGATCAGCACCACCAGCAGCAGCACGAGAATGCGCTGGCGCAGGGAAAATTCGATCAGGCGATCAAGCATGATGGCGACGGGCAACAGCTTGTGGGGTCATCATTCAGCACCGATGCCGGTCCACAGACCTTTCAGCGCAGCAGTGCCGACCACGACAATGCGGCTGCTGGCGTCAAGCGCACCGGCAACGTGCAGGCGATCCGGCGCGGCATGCTTGATGCTGACTGCCAGCAGTTCAATATGCGTGGTCTGATCGACGAACACGAAGGTCTGATTCTGCAGCCGCACCACGGCACCCGGCGGCACGCTCCAGGTGGGCTCGCTGATGGCACTGCCGATGCTGGCGCGTACCATCTGGCCCGGCCGCAGCGAGGCGGCACCTTCATCAATGCGGGCGCGCAGCAGAATGCCCTGATCCGCTTCATGCACAACGCAACTGACCTCGATCAGTGATGCGCTGGCCTGGCTGTCTTGCAGGCTGACCGGCTGACCTGGACTGAACTGTGCGCATTCGCTGCTGGCCGCATGGATTTCCAGCAGCAACTGATCGCTGGCCAGCAGGGTGTAAATCGCATCGCCCTGGCTGACTCTGGCGCCGGTATCGACATGCTGAGTCAGCACTGTGCCCGACAGCGGGGCTGGCAGTCGCAGTTCGCCATCCAGTTGCTGATCTGCCTGCAGTTGCTTTATTGCAGCAGGCGCCATGCCGGCCATGCGCAGCGCAGACCATGCGCGCTGGGCGGCAGCCTGGGCGGTGCGCAGATCGCGCTGGCTGGCTTGCACACGCTGTGCCGGGATGATGCCTTCCGCCAGCAGTTGCCGGTCACGCTCATGTGCCGTTGTGGCGAGCTGCCGTTCGGCCTCGGCACTCAACCAGTCCTGCTGCAAACGGGTCAGCTCCGGACTGTGCATCAGCACCAGCAGCTGTCCCTGCGAAACGCTGGCACCGGGGCTGTGCGACAGGCTTGTGATCACGCCGGCAAGCGGAGCCGCAAGCGTCACGCGCTGACTGTTGGGCACGGTGACGCGCGCCGGATAATAGGCGGAATAGGCCATGCTCGTGGCTTCAGGTGAGGCAAACTGCAGCCCGAGATTGTCGCGCTGTGCGGTGCTCAGTGGCAGCTGTGGTGCCAGTTCGGCGGCGCCTGCCGTGGCTGCCGTCAGCAGCACAAGCCACAGCCAATGCCATGGCACTGGCCACAGCCGTGGTGGTTGGGCGGTAATGCGCAGTGCTTGCCGCGCGCAGTCCGGATGCGCAGGCAGGCACTGATGGTGGGGGTTCCTGGTGGTCTGGTTCATTGTGGTAGATGTCCTGCGGCCTGATTCAGCATGGCGATGCTGCGCTGTAGCCTGACTTCCTGCAGCGCCAGCTCCAGCGCCGCCTGACGCTGTTCATCGGCGGCCCGCAGCAGTGCGGTCAGACCGATTTCGCCGAGTTCATAAGCGCGTGTCGCCAGCGCATGAGCGCGCTGCGCCAGCTCGGCACGATGCCTGGCGAGTTCGCTGGAACGCTGGGCACTGAGCTGATTCAATTCAGCATCGTGCAGATTCAGTTGTAGCTGTCGCAGGGCCTGTTGCTGATCGCGCTCGGCTTGCGCCAGACTGATCCGGGCCTGGCTTTTCTGTGTGCTGTTGTAACCGCCAAAGTCCAGCGGGATGCTGACGAACAGCCCGGCCACTTCAACGTACTGCTGATCACTGCGTCCGCGCTCGCCGCGCATGCCTACACCGATGCTGGGCTTTTGCTGCCAGCTGCGGTCGGCCAGCTGCAGTCCGGCCGCGGCCACTTCCCGCTGTTGCGCCACCAGCTGCAACAGGGGGTGCTGCTGCAGGACATCCTGTTCGGTGGTGAGTGGCAGCAGTGGTTCGGCAATTGTTGTTGGCAGCACATCCAGTCCGGTCAGTACCAGATAGCGCCGCTGGCTGTGGGCAAGCTCAACCTGTGCATTGTGCAGGTCGGCCTCACGCTGCTGGCTGATCGCTGCCAGCAATGGCAACTCTGCGGCAGCGCTGGCACCTGCGGCAACGCTTTTCTGCACGGTCTGTTGCATGCGCCTGGCAGCGGCCAGGGCAAGCTGTGCCATGTCCACTTCTACGGCAGCGGCCCTGATGTCCCAGAGGGTGTTGCGCAATTCCCCGGCAATCTGCAATCTGGAGGCTGCCGCCAGCGCAGCAGTGAGCAGCTGCTGTTGCTCGGCGCTGATTTTGCGCGCCTGGCGCTCAGCGGGCATGAACAATGAGAAGTCAATGGTCGAGCCCCATTCCTGCAGGCCGACATTGCTGCCGACGGTGTCATTCTCGTAGCGCAGGGACAGGGTCGCAGGTGCCGCCAGCAGGCGCGTGGCGCCGCGGGTCAGTTCAGCATCCGCAAGTTCACGACCGGCCTGCAGCAGACTGTCAGGATGGCTGGATTGGGCGGCATCCAGCGCGCCCAGCAGTGTCAGAGTGTCGCTGCTGGGCAGTGGCTCTCCGGTATGTACATGCGTGGGCGCGGGAAGCTCGGCAGGCAGGCGCAGATCCAGCTGGCTGGCCTGCAATGCTTGTGCCGCCGTAACGCTGCTGGTCAGTGCGCAGCCCAGCAGAACCAGCCAGTGCAGTCTGTGCATCATGCCTGCATCCGGCGGTCTGATGCATAATCAGGCAGGTCAACACCGAACCCGGTCGATGGCGGGTCGGCCATGATGACGGTTGGCAATACGTGGCTGCCGTGGTATCTGTCGGAGCGGGTGCCGGATGGCGCGGCGACGTGCATGCTGCTTGACCTCTGTGTGCATTCATTTGGCTGCGAGAGCGACCTGTCATCGGCCCGCGCAGTTGGCATGCGTTGATTATGCGGATCCCGATGCCGGAGGCCATCGGACATATGTCCCGTTGCGGCTCAGATCGCAACGTTGCTGCCTGATTCTGCCCGGCACAAGGCATGCGCAGGACATGCATGCAAGTGGGCTGCGCAAGCGCAGCGGCACCTGGGGCATGCTCCGGCTGGTCTTTGCAAGGATAGGGCAGCGGGTGGTTCCGTCTGCGGTCAGGTTCTACTGCTGGTCGTGCTGGTGTGGCGCAGGCTGAAGTCCAGAGCCTGCACGTGTTTGGTCATGGCGCCGATGGAGATACAGTGCACACCGGTCTCGGCAATGTCGCGCAGGCTGGCGAGATCCACATTCCCGGAAGCTTCCAGACGAATTCGGTTGCCATACCGGCTGGCTGCCGTGCGCATGTCGTCCAGGCTGAAATTATCCAGCAGGGCGCGATCGGCTGCCGCCTGGCAGGCCTGTTCCAGCTGCTGCAGGTTTTCCACTTCGACAATCACCGGGACGTCGGGATGGCTGGCCCGCGCGCGGTTGACCAGATGCGCGATGCTGTCGCCAGCGAGGTGATTTTCTTTCAGCATGATGGCATCAAACAGGCCCATGCGATGGTTGCTGCAGCCGCCGCAAGTCACCGCGTATTTCTGCGCCGCGCGCAAGCCGGGCAGGGTTTTGCGGGTGTCCAGCAGCAGCACGTCCAGATCGGCAACCGCTTTGGCATAGCTTTGAGCCTGCGTCGCGGTACCTGACAAACATTGCAGAAAATTCAATGCAGTACGTTCAGAAGTTAACATTGATCTGGCATTGCCGTGCAGTGTGCAGACGACATCATCCGGCATCAGCGGGTCGCCATCCTGATGCTGCCAGCTTATTTGTACATCTTTATCGAGCAGGGCAAATGCCAGCTCGAACCAGCGCTGGCCGCACAGCACGCCGGCTTCGCGGCAGATCACCCTGGCATGCAGGTTCAACCCGGCCGGCAGCAACTCGGCCGACAGGTCGCCACTGCCGATGTCTTCGGTCAGCGCAGCCTGCACCTGGCGGCGAATGTCGCCGTCTGCCGGCGCCTGCGGGCTCACCTCCGCCAGCCTGGGATTGCTGCGGCACACCGGGTCAAGGTCGCGGCTCAGCTGGGAAATGAATCAAACTGTGTGGTGCCGATGCCCTGTTCATACAGCAGCACCGGAATGCCGTCGCGGATTGGATAAATGACCTTGTTGTCCTGGGTGATCAGCGCATCTTCCAGCGGTTCGGTGACGTCAATGCCATCCACCGTTTCCACCTGGCCGGCGTCGATCTGGCGGTTGACCAGTTGCAGCTGTTTCTTGCGGATCATGGTCAGCGGAACGTGGCTCACCGGATCGCACAGCAGGGACAATAGTTGATCGTTGATGGTCATGGCTTTGCTTTGGCTGGGGGTTGGCTGGCATTATAAAGGATCACGGCTTTCGTTTGCCGTGTGGCGGCTTATAATGTCCGCTGATCCTGTGCCGCAGACCGATGCCAATGCCAAGCCATGCCATGCCAGACACGCCGCAGGTCGGCGTCATCATGGGCTCGCAATCCGACTGGGAGACCATGCAAAACGCCGTCAGCATGCTGGAGCAGTTTGCCGTGGCGCATGAAGTGCGGGTGGTTTCAGCCCACCGCACGCCGGAGCTGATGGCCGAATATGCCCGCACTGCCGCCGAACGCGGTCTGCAGGTGATCATTGCCGGTGCCGGCGGGGCGGCCCATCTGCCCGGCATGGTGGCGGCCATGACACGCTTGCCGGTACTCGGCGTGCCGGTCAAAAGCCGCGCCCTCAAGGGTCTGGACTCGCTGCTGTCGATCGTGCAGATGCCGGCCGGTGTGCCGGTGGCTACCATGTCCATCGGCGCTGGCGGTGCCAGCAATGCCGGCCTGCAGGCGGTGTCGATTCTTGCCCTCAAGGATGCAGCGCTGGCGGCGCGACTGGATGCCTATCGCGAACAGCAGACGGCGCGCATCAGCAACTGGGGGGATCCGCGTGACCACGGCTGATGCCGCGCTTCCGGTGCCGGCATTGATCAGCCGCTGGCAATGACCGCGCTGGGCATCATCGGCGGCGGCCAGCTGGCACGCATGCTGGTGCTGAAGGCAGCTGAGCTGGGCATCCGCTGCACCGTGCTGGACCCCAAGGCAGACGCCGGTGCCGGACAGCTGGCACCGCAGATCGTCGCCGATTACGACGATGAAACTGCCTTGCAGCAACTGCTGCAATCTGTGGATGTGCTCACCTATGACTTTGAAAACGTGCCGGCTGCCGCACTGTCTTCGCTGCAGGCAGGCGAGCGGCTGGCTCCCGGCGTTGAGGTGCTGCATGTGGCCCAGGACCGGCTGCTGGAAAAACGCCTGTTTCGTGAACTGGGCATTGCCGTGGGGGATTTCTTCGCGGTCAATTCCCGCACCGATCTGCTCGCGGCGATCGATCAGTCCGGCTATCCGGCGGTGCTGAAAACCCGCCGCCTGGGCTACGACGGCAAGGGCCAGGCGGTGCTGCGAGGACAGGAGGATCTGGAGCGCGCCTGGCAGCAGCTGGGCGATCATGATCTCATCCTGGAAGCTTTCATCGATTACCAGTTCGAGTGCTCCATCATCGGCGTGCGCAGTCGTGCCGGTGAGATGCGCTGCTATCCACTGTCGCGCAACCATCATGAGCAGGGCATCCTGCGCGCATCACGCATCGGTCTGGCGGCAGCAGACGCCGGCCTGCAGCGGCAGGCGGAACGCTGGCTGCAGCAGATTGCAGAACAGTTTAACTACGTCGGTGTCCTCACGCTGGAGCTGTTTGTCAGCGATGGCCGGCTGCTGGCCAACGAAATTGCCCCCAGGGTGCACAATTCCGGTCACTGGAGCATTGACGCTGCAGACTGCTGCCAGTTCGAGAACCACCTGCGTGCGGTGACCGACCTGCCGCTGGGGCCGGTCACGGTCAGTGCCGAGGCATTGATGATCAATTTCATTGGCGACTTGCCCGAGGTCCGGCGCTGGTTGCAGGTGCCGGGACTGCACTGGCACGATTATGGCAAACAGCCGCGCGCCGGGCGCAAGGTCGGCCATGCCACGCTTTGCGGCGCTGATCGGGCGCAGTTCAGTGAGCGACTGGCGCTGCTGGAATCGCTGGCAGACGGTGAGGCCATGCCGTCGCTACCGGCATCAATGCGGTGAAACGCCGACAGCTGCTGCACAGGCTGTTGTCACTGCCGTGGCTGGCTTCCCTGCCGCGCCTGGGTGCCGCCTCGCCGAGCAGCAAGCCTGCATTAGACGACAGGCATGCGGATGCCGCCCGCAACCCGGATTCTGGTCCTGCCCGCACAGGCCTGAATCGTCAGCGCACGAGACCACGGATCGCCGTGATCGGTGCTGGTGCACTGGGCGGCTGGACCGCCCTGCAGCTGCAGCGACAGGGTGCCGAGGTGAGCCTGTTCGAGGCCTGGGATCCAGGGCATCCGCGCTCCTCCTCTGGTGGTGAAACGCGGGTCATCCGCCATGCCTATACCACCCTGCACCATGTCCAACTGGCAGCAAGGTCTTTGCAACTGTGGCAGCAGGCTGCACGCGACTGGCAGCAACCCCTGCTGCAGCAGACCGGTGTGCTGTTCATGGCACAAAGCCAGGGCATGGACTTTCTGCGTCAGGCCATCGCCAATCTGCAACAGGTCGGGGTGACACATGAACTGCTCAGCACAGCGCAACTGGCGCAACGCTATCCGCAGATCAACCATGCCGGAATCGTCCAGGCAGTGCTGGAACCTGAATCGGGCTATCTGCTGGCGCGCCGTGCCTGCGCTGCGGTGGTCGAAGCGTTCCGGCGAGCCGGCGGCCAGACGCAGCGGGCACGCGTCTTGCCAGGTCTGATTCGTGACGGCGCAATGCAGGCAGTGCAGATCGACGGGCAGGCCAATACGCAGTTTGATCAGATCGTGTTTGCCTGTGGGCCATGGCTGCGGCAGTTGTTTCCTGATGTGCTGCAGCACCGCCTCAGCATCAGCCGTCAGGAAGTGATGTATTTCGGCACCCCCGCCGGCGATGGGCTGCATGACCAGACCAGCTTGCCGGTCTGGGCAGATTTTGGCGAGCGGATCTGGTATGGCATCCCCGGTAGTGAGCGGCGCGGCTTCAAACTGGCCGATGACAGCCGTGGTGGCGTGTTCGATGCCGAACATGATGATCGCCGCCTGAGCGAGGCAGGGCTGGCCAGGGCGCAGACCTATCTGGCACAGCGTTTTCCCGGCCTGGATCAGGCCCCATTGCTGGAATCGAGAGTGTGTCAGTACAGCAATACCCCCGATGGCGACTTCATCGTCGATCGACACCCACAGGCCGGCAACGTGGTCCTGCTCGGCGCTGGCAACGGCCATGCATTCAAGCATGCGCCAGCGCTGGGCGAGCTGGTGGCACAGGCCCTGTTGCAAGAACAGCCGCTGCCTGCCCACTACGCGCTGTCGCGTTTTTCCAGTGATTCATCGGCAAGGTCTTGACAAACGCTGATAAAGTTTTTGTTGCCAAAACGTTCAGATTCTGTTAAATAATCCTGATTGCATCGCCTCAGGCGGTGACATGCTGCGGTTGCCCGCAGGCAAAGGATGGCTATAACGGGTTGCATGAACTGAGGACAAAAACATGAACAACGTCACTGACAACAGGGTTTTCATATGCCGGTCCGGCCGCGCACAGACTGCAGACAGCGTACTTCGTTACGGGCTGTTGTTGCTGCTGGCGATATTGCTGCTGCAGCCTGTCATGGCGCAGCAGTCCGAAACGGACGACAGCGAAGCTCAGGCAGCACAGCAGGAGGATGAATCGGTGGCGCTGGAGCGGGTCATGGTGACCTCGCAGAAACGCAGCGACGACATTCAGGACATTCCCTTTTCGGTGGCGGCGAAAACCGGTGAGGAACTGATTCGTCTGGGTGCCAACAACATCGAGGACATTGCCCGCAATGTCGCCGGATTCTCCATTCAGGACCTCGGTCCGGGCCAGAGCCAGGTGACCATGCGTGGTGTTTCGGCTGGCCAGATCGTACGTGATCAGCCCGGCGTCAAGGAGCAGGTAGGCATCTATCTGGATGAGTCGGTGATCTCCTTGTCGCTGTTTACCCCCGATCTGGAACTGATCGACATTGACCGGGTGGAAGTCCTGCGCGGCCCGCAGGGCACCCTGTTCGGGTCCGGTTCACTCTCGGGAACCGTGCGCTACATCACCACCCAGCCGCAGTTGGGGCTGCGCGAGGGCGAGGTGGCAGTGGAAGGCAACCTGGCCGGCGATGACGATCTTGGCGGTAGCTTCAAGGGCATACTCAATGTGCCCATTGGCGACAAGGCTGCTTTTCGCATGACGCCGTATTTCACCCGTCGCGGTGGTTTTATCGATGCCATCCAGCCCGATGGCAGCATCAATCAGGACGTCAACGATGGCGAACGCTATGGTGCCCGTGCCGCCTTCCGCATTGAGCCGAGCGAAGGTCTTGTCGTCACTCCGCGTCTGGTGTTCCAGCAGGTCACAGCCGACGGCTTCAACCGGCAGGACGCGTTCAACATTCTCGCCAACCCATTCACCACCACGCGGCCGCGGGTGTTCCTTGGCGAGCGTGAGCAGTTCACCCAGTTGCAGGAAGAGTTTGACGACGAGTTTCTGCTGCTCGATCTGAATGTCGAATACCAGTTCGACAACAACGTTACGCTGACCTCGATCAGTTCCTACACCGACCGTGAAATTGTCCAGGTGCGTGATGCCACCGCGCTGACCGGCAGCATCACCGGCGGCTCAATTGGTCTGGGCGAGGAGATTTTCACCCTGGATGCACCGCTGATCGATGCCACCGACATCGAAGTGTTCACCCAGGAAATCCGTCTTGCCAGTGATCCGGAAGCGCGCTTGCGCTGGGTTGGTGGTGCCTTCTACAGCGACATCCAGCGCGATTACTCGCAGGATCTGCTGGTGCGCGGATTCGAGGATTTGTCCGGCATTCCCACCGAGGGTGTGCTGAATCCTCGCGATGTGCTGTTTTTCTCGCGCATTCCCTATGATTTTGAACAGATTGCGCTGTTTGCCGAATTGACCTATGCGCTCACCGATCGGCTCGACATCACCGCCGGCGGACGCTATTTCGATTTCGATGAAACCCGTGAGCTGAATTTCGACGGCATTTTTGCCGACCAGACCATTGCCCAGCCCGGCGAAACCAGTTCGGACGGCTTCTCGCCGCGCTTCATGGTCAACTTTGCCGCCACCGAGACGCTGAACCTGAACGCCCAGGTGTCCAAGGGTTTTCGTCTCGGCGGCATCAATGATCCGCTGAACGCGCCGCTGTGCACACCGCAGGATCTGGAGACCTTCGGCGGACGGCCATCGTTTGACGACGAGGAACTGTGGAACTATGAGGTGGGTGCCAAATCGACCTTTTTCGGCGGTCGTGGCAGCTTTAACGTGGCAGCCTACTGGATGGACATCGACGACCTGCAGGCGACCCTGACCGCCGGCACCTGTTCGTCGCGCATCATCTTCAATGTGCCCAATTCGCGGGTGCGGGGGGTGGATTTCGAATTTGCCCTGCAGCCAACCCGCAACATCAACCTGAGCCTGGCCGGTACCGTGGTGGATGCCGAGCTGCGTTCCACCATCACTTCGGTCGGCGCCGATGGCAGCGAGTCCGTGGTCGAGGCCATCGAGCGTGGCAACCGGTTGCCCACCACGCCTCGCTTTGAACTGAATGCCGCCGCCAATTTCAACTGGAGCATCGGCAACGGCTGGGAAGGCTTCGTCAACACCAGTGTGCAGCATGTTGGCTCCCGCTTCACCCAGATCGGTGATCAGGCCGAAGGCTTCGGTGTGGTCGATATCGCCACCGGTCTGCCCAACAACATCGGCAATGTCGATCAGGCCACGTTTGAGTTCGATCCCAAGTTGCCCGCCTATCAGTTGGGCAATGCCCGTGCCGGCATTCGCAACACGGCCTGGGAGTTCGCCCTGTTTGCCAACAACATCTGGGATGAAAACGCCAAACTGGCACTGGATCAGGAACGCGGACGATTGGCCCGGGTCGGCTTTCTGGTTGCCCAGGCACGCACGTTTGGGCTGACCGCACGACGCTTTTTCAACTTCTGAGGCAATGCGCAGTCGTGTCTGACGGCGCGATTGCCCACTTTTATCTTTACCAGGCAGCCTGCGGGCTGCCTTTTTTATTGGCAATCACTGACTTATATTTCCTCGCCAGAGACAGGACTGCTCGCTTTTTTCAAATACACTTGATAATCATTCTCATCCGTATTAAGATGTCCGCACGATTGAGCAAACGCCACGTTCTGCCAAGCCAACGGTAGCCCCGTCAGCCAGGCAGGTTTATGTAAGGAACCTCTGTATAGCTCTGCACGTGCGCGACGGTGTCCCCGGATCGGAGTTCGGGAAATGCTTAGCGAGACGTTCAGACCTGACTCGGGCAATTGTGGTTTGGCCGCGGTTAAATTTGTTGGCCATATGAGCGCACCTGGAAGAGACGGAAACTCCGTAAAGAGCCTGCCCCAGACTTGATCCGGGGTCCGTCCCGAAAGGGTTTCGCCGGAAAAACCGCAGCTCGCGCACGGCACCCCGAGGCCGTAGCTAAGGCTACTGTCACTCGGGCCGCCGCACACAATCTGCGGCTTTTCCGAGCAAAACGCGCTGCGCGCAGAGTTATACAGAGGTTCCTTTAACCTGTTGGATGAAAGGAACCATTGGTATGTCATGCACCAAGACCGTTGTACATCTTTGCCCATGGATGCAACCTGCAGGCCACAGGCCAGTCCATTTTCATACCGGCGCAGGCGCCGGGAACGGCTTGCCCCGGCACGAGCAGCCGTGTCGACAAGACATGGCAGGACTCACGCGGCAGCGTCAGGCCATGCTGCTGGTCGGCCTGCTGCTGTGCACTGGTGCTGTTTGCGCAACAGAGGGTTCGTCGTTGCACAAGGTGCTGACGGCCCAGACGCAGGCAGTGACACAGGCAAATCCGATGACAAATCCGCAGGCGGAGACTGGCGCGGACAGCGATGAGCAGGCACCAGCACAGGTCGAACAACGTACGCCAACGCTTTCAGGTCTGCAACAGGTGCGACTGGACACCATGACCGTGGTCGCCACCCGCACCGAACGTGAACTGTTCACCACCCCGGCGGCGGTCTCCAGACTGGATGCGGCCGACATCGACGAAATTCAGCCCTACGGCTACAACGATCTGTTCGAAACGCTGCCCGGCATCGTCGTCCAGGGTGGCCCCAGACGCATTGCCGAGGAGCCGGCGATTCGCGGCTTTCAGGACGAGCAGGTGGTGATCCGCATCGACGGTACCCGACAAAGCTTCAATCAGGCGCATCGCGGACGCTTTCTGCTGGATCCGGATCTGCTCAAATCCATCGAAGTGCAGCGCGGTGCGGCATCGGCGGCTTACGGCAGTGGGGCACTGGGCGGGGTGTTCGACATCCAGACCAAAAGCGGTCGCGACTTCACCGCCGACCAGGACGGCTTCGGTGCCCGGTTCAAGCTGGCCTACCAGAGCAATGGTGAGGAATTCGGCAGCTTCAATACGCTGTTTGCGCAATATGGCGAACTCGATTTCATCGGCAGCTTCGTTTACCGCGATGTCGGCGAGGATCTGCAGGATGGCGACAACAATCCGATTCTTGCCAGTCAGGATGAGTTGACCAACGGATTCATCAAGCTGGGCTGGCAGCCAGGTACTGATCAGCGCCTGGAGTATGCTTTTGAGCTGTTTGACAACGAGGGACTGAATCCGCCCAACGCCAACGAAGCTGCCACCGCCACCAACCTGGTGGATCGCGACACCGAACGTCGCAACCATCGCTTGCGTTATCAGTGGAACCCAGCGGATAACGACTGGCTGGATCTGCAGGCGGTGGCCTATCGCAATGAAATCGATGTCAATGAGTTCCGGCTCGCCGACAACCGTTTTGACAGTTCCGACTTCGTCACCGAAGGCATCGAGCTGTTCAACACCACACGCTTTGACCTGGGGCTTTACGCGCCAGTGGCGTTGACCTGGGGCGTGGAGTTCTATCAGGACAAGCAGCGCGGCACCCGAGATGGTGACGCGCGGCTGCAGTTTCCCGATGCCAGCGTGGATTACCGTGCCGCCTACCTGCAGGCCGAGCTGCAGTTGACCAGCAAACTCAGCCTGATCCCGGGGCTGCGCTACGACAGCTTCGATTACAAGGCTGACAATTTCACCGCCAACCGCAATGACAACAAAGTGACTCCGAAAGTGGCTCTGGGTTTCGAAGCCAGTCGCAACTGGTACTTCTGGAGCGAGTACGCACAGGCTTTTCGTGCCCCCAGCCTGACCGAGCTGTTTGCCGATGGGGTGCACTTCGTGGTGCCGCTGGCACCGGGGCAGGTGGTGGTCAATGAGTTCGTGCCCACACCTGATCTGCAGCCTGAGTCGGCCGAGCAGGTGCAACTGGGCGCACGTTACCGCTACCAGGGTCTGTTCACCCGTAGCGATGAATTCAGCATAGAATTCACCGCTTTCCACAGCGATGTGGACGATTTTGTCGATCAATTTGTAGTGTTCATCAGCGGCGAGCCGGCATTTGACCCGTTCACCCAGACGCTGGTGTTTCCCGGCATTACCTCCAACCGCAACATCGACGCCCGTTTTCGCGGCATCGAAACCGAAATGCGATATGACAGCGGCCGCATGTTCGCGGCACTCAGTCTGTCGCTGCTGGATGCCAGACAGCGTAATGGTGACGATCGCCTGGCCAGCACGCCACCGGATCAGGCCAGCCTGCGTGCCGGTGTGCGGCTGCTGGATCGCCGCCTGACCCTGGGCGGTGAGTGGATCGTGGCCTCAGACCGCGACAACGTACCCGACGATGCCATCGTCACGGCGGGTTACGGCAAGCTGGACCTGTTCACCAGCTGGACCCCGACCAGCGGCCTGTTGCGCGGCTTTGAAATGCGTTTCAATGTCGACAATCTGCTGGACAAAAACTTTCGCATCCACCCCAACGGCATCAATCAGCCAGGACGCAGCTTTCGCCTGTCCCTGGCCCGAACCTTTGCAGGATTCTGATCATGACCACAGCCAAATCCAACACGCTTTCCTTGTCCGGGCATGCCGGCCACAACGCGTCTCACAACGTGTCTCAGAACACGTCCTAGGCGGACTTCAGCAATCCCGGTCTGCCACAGATCGACAGCAACCTGCTGCTGGGCACACGCAAACGCATGCTGATCAGACATGGCGACAAGCGCTATCTGCTGCGCCAGACCCGGCGCGGCAAGCTGATTCTGACCGGACATGAAGAGTAACAATTCATCATAAATACCCATCAACAACAGCCATAACCACTGAGGAGTCAACCCATGAAACACTGTTTTCTGAGCTTGCCCATGTTTGCCCTGCTGGCCTTCAACGTCAGCGCTTTTGATACCGGCAGTCTGGCCCGTGACCGCGCTGCCATCCTCGCCATGACCGGCGAATACCATGTCGATTTCGACTTTCGTGAGACGGTGGCACTGCGCCCTGGTTACCAGTTGACCGAGCCATACCATGCCGAAGCGACCGAGTACGTTGAAGTCATTGAGGATCGCGGCGATTTCATTTCCCTGCAGCATATCCTGGTGATGTCAGACGATGACGAGCAGCCGGTTGTGGTCAAGCACTGGCGTCAGGACTGGCAGTACCAGCCAAAGGAACTGCTCACCTTCAATGGCGAGCGGCGCTGGGTACAGCTGCCGGTCGCAGCCGAGGACGCCGAAGCTGCCTGGAGCCAGACCGTGTGGCAGGTGGACGACAGCCCGCGTTACTCCGGGGTCGGACGTTGGCAGCATGATGGCAGCTTTGCCGCCTGGACCTCAAACCGCAGCTGGCGGCCGTTGCCACGGCGGGAATACACCAAGCGCGATGACTACCATGTCATGGTCGCCACCAATCGTCACGTCATCACACCGGACGGCTGGGTGCACGAACAGGACAACAGCAAGCTGGATCTCGACAGCCCCGGCATGCCCTACATCGCGCATGAAATCGGTGTCAACAAATACACCCGTATCGAGGATCATGATTTCAGCGCCGGGCATGCTTACTGGCGGCAGACGGCAGCGCTTTGGCAGCGCGTGCGCGAATATTGGGATCAGCTGCTGGCCGAGCGAGACAGCGTGCAACTGGCTGCCGAAGTCGAAGGCGAGAAGCTGTACGAAGCGCTCTTCGCGCTGGCAGAAAAGCTGACCGCTGAGGAGCCGGAGCCGCTACAGGATGTGCTTGCCGAAGTCACCCCGCTGCTGGATCGCTTCGTGCTTGGACGCGCACCGGCTGCGGAGACCGCGTCGCTGGCATGGCGTGAGCAGGCTTACTGAAAGCCGTTCAGAAACAGCCCGCATGACGGTCGCGAAACACCACAGCGAAATGTCCCCGGATCAAGTCCGGGGGGTACACCAGGCCATGCCGGTCATCCGGCATAGCCCCAATGGCGGGCCCAGTCATCCAGCTGTTTGAATTCTTCCGGTAACAGTTCGGCATAGTGCCGCCAGCGCTGCGTTCCGGCTTGATTCAGGGGCTTTCTGATCTGCTGCGCGCTGGGTGTGTCAATAAAGCGATTGCCACCGCGCTGACGGTGATCCAGGACCTGCTCATTCCAGGGCTGATCGATGAATGCCAGCACCTCACGCAGGGTTTTTTCCGGCTGTTGCAATAAAGTCTCGTGGCGCAACAGCAGACAGTCAACCGGCAACCGTGCCAGGCTGGCGCTGGCCAGTTGCATGACCAGATCGTAATAGGCGACGCTGTCCTGCAGGCTGAGAAAGTGCACCATCGCCTCGTTCAGATCAAACAGCTGCTGCCAGCAACTGAACACCACAGCGCGCGGATCGCGCACAGCGAAGAGGATTTTTGCCTCCGGGAACAGCACCGCAATCACCGGCAGCAACACACTGTTCAGGGGCAGCTTGTCGATCACCACGCCTGCCTGGGCATGCGCTTCGCCAGTCTGAGCGTGCACTGCATCCAGCCTTTGCCAGTAGCTGCGGCGGTATTCTTCCAGCTGTTCAGGCGGCAGCGCCATGACCGTCTGCAAGGGCTTGTTCGCCTGCAGCAGCAAATCATGCAGATCAGCCAGGTTGTCGTTTTCCTCGACGCTGTCAATGTCTGGATGGGCGATCAGCATCTGTTCCAGCAGGGTGGTGCCGGAACGGGGAAAACCCATCAGAAACAGGGGAATGCGCGTGGCGGCGGCGCTTGTTGTGGGTGTGCTCGCCGCGGTCCTGGCTGCGGTCTTCCTGGCAGCGGTCTGGTCGTTGGGCAGAACCTGTACATCACTGAGCAATCTGCGGATGAACCCGGTTGCATAAACACTGCTGGCGACAGTTGATTCGCTGTCTCGCGGCAAGCTGCATTCGGGCAGATTCTGCAACAGGCTGTTGGCGTGCTGGAAGGCCGCAAAGGCCAGGGCATACTCACCCAATGACTGCTGCGCCATGCCCATGCGCTGTCTGGCGATGGCCTCGTTGCGTGCACTGAGCTGGCTGTGCTGCAGTAGCTGTTCGAGACGATGCAGGGCGTCTGCCGCCGCACCGTCGTTCAGTTCCAGCGCTGCCAGCCCAAGGCTGGCGACAACGTGCCCGGGCTGTTGCTGCAGCACCTGCAGATAACCCTGCCTGGCCTGCCCGGTGTGTCCTCTGGACTGATTCAGTTCGGCCTGCATGGCCAGCGCATCGAGGTGATCGGGGTTTGTCTGCAACAGTTGCTGCAGCTGCGCCTGGGCCTGCACCGGTTGGCCGTTCTGCTGTAAGGCGCGGGCGAGTTGCAAGCGGGCGCGATGATTGTTGGCCTGCAGTTGCAAAACACGTTGCAGACAGCCGATGGCGGCGTCCGGCTGGCGCAGATGACCACACACCTGGGCCAGGTTGATCAGTGCATGGATGTTGTCGGGCTGGCGTTGCAGCAGTTGCTGCAGCCAGTAGCGCGCCTGGTTGTAATCACCGCTTTGACCCAGCGCGGCACCAGCAATGGCCATGGCCTGCAGGTTGCCGGGCTGTTGCTGCAGCATGTCCAGTGCCAGCTCTGCAGCGGCGCGGCCATGCCCGGAATTTAATTGCGCGATGGCCTGTTGCAGAACGCCCTGGTTCAACCCTTGCCCTTGGTGCGGGTTTTCTTCTCGGCGGCATGGTTTTCCAGAAAACCGATGATCATGCCGGCGATGTCCTTGCCGGTCACCGCCTCGATGCCTTCCAGGCCCGGTGAGGAATTGACTTCCATCACCACCGGGCCATGGTTGGAGCGCAGCAGATCGACCCCTGCCACGTTCAGCCCCATGACTTTGGCTGCACGCACTGCCGTGCTGCGCTCTTCCGGCGTGATCTTGACCACTTCCGCAGTGCCGCCGCGATGCAGGTTGGAGCGAAATTCGCCCGGCTGAGCCTGGCGGCGCATGGCGGCCACCACCTTGCCGCCGACGACAAAGCAGCGGATGTCGGCACCACCGGCTTCCTTGATGTATTCCTGCACCATGATGTTGGCGTTCAAACCCATGAACGCCTCAATCACGCTTTCTGCAGCCTTGCGCGTTTCCGCCAGCACCACACCGATGCCCTGGGTGCCTTCCAGCAACTTGATCACCAGCGGGGCACCGCCCACCATCTTGATCAGATCATCGATGTCGTCGGGAGAGCGGCAAAAGCCGGTAACCGGCAGACCCAGCCCGCGACGCGACAGCAGCTGCAGGGAGCGCAGCTTGTCCCGCGAGCGGCTGATGGCGACCGACTCATTCAACGGAAAGGTGCCGATCATTTCAAACTGGCGCAACACGGCTGTGCCATAGAAAGTCACCGACGCACCTATGCGCGGAATCACTGCATCCGGCTTTTCCACCACCTCGCCCTTGTAATGAATCAGCGGGCGATGGCTGACAATGTTCATGTAGCAGCGCAGCGTGTCCACCACCTGTACATCGTGGCCACGCGCAATGCCCGCCTCCAGCAAGCGGGCGGTGGAGTAGATGCGTTTGCTGCGTGACAGGATGGTTATTTTCATGATGCTTGTGCGACGGCCTGCAGGTGATGTCAAGGTTGGCTGGGAAAGCCCTGAATGTAGCGACTGCCTGGATCGACCAGCGCATGGTGGCTCATGGCTGTGCGACCCAGCAGCATACGATAACGCATTTTTTTGCGGCATGTCAGGGTGATCTCGGCATTCCACTGGGTAAAGCCGATCATTATCCTGGTGTCGATGCAGAAACGCTCTTCCAGTTCGCCGGAAGTGTTGCGAACCTTGCGCACATTCACCATTTTCGCTTCACAGTCAACATAGCGGTTCGGGCGCGGCGTACCCACCGGAACACGAAACCGCAGCCAGTCCTGGCCACGCTTGCGGAACGGCTCCAGATCACTGACATGCAGGGCTGAGGTCTTGGCGCCGGTATCAATTCTGGCACGCAAGCGGTTCACCCCCAGATCGGGCAGGCCGATCCACTCACAGGCACCGATGATAATGGTGGGATGTTTCATTGTTGTTTAACCCGGATTATTCATGACCCGGCCGCAGCAAGTTGCCGCCGGTGCTGCCATATTTCTGTCACGATGATGACATATGCTTGGTGAAAGAGAATACCATCGTAACGGAATCAGAGCATGCGCATTGCAATCATCGGCTGTGGTTATGTGGGCCTGACCACTGCGGCCTGTCTGGCGGAAGTGGGCAACCACGTGCTGGCGATGGACGCAGACGAACAGCGTATTCGTCGGATGCTGGAAGGCAAGATGCCGATTTACGAACCCGGTCTGAAAAAACTTATCAAGGACAATCAGGCTGCCGGCAGAATTGAATTCACCCATTCCATGACCTGTTCGGTGGCCACCGCCGACATCGTTTTCATTGCCGTGGGCACTCCCGTCGCCGACGATGGCAGCTGTGATCTTGCTGCGGTGACGGCAGTTGCCGACAGCCTTGCCAACCAGGTGCGCCGGGATGCGCTGCTGGTGGTCAAGTCCACCGTTCCCAGCGGCACCACGCAGGCACTGCTGGCGCGAATCAACGATTTGCGCGAGAGCGCTGGCAATCCGCCACTGCCAGACATTGCCTTCAATCCGGAGTTTCTCAAGGAAGGGGCTGCGGTGACCGACTTCCAGCGCCCTGATCGCATCATCATCGGGGTGGTAACCCAGCGCGCAGAGCAGTTGCTGCGTCGCTTGTATGCGCCATTCAACCGCAATCACCAGAAGCTGCTGGTGATGGACATTGCCTCGGCAGAACTGAGCAAGTATGCCGCCAACGCCATGCTCGCCGCACGCATCAGCTTCATGAACGAAATGGCAGCCATTGCCGATGCCGTTGGTGCCGACATCGAGCAGGTGCGCATCGGCATTGGCTCTGATCCGCGCATCGGCTACCCGTTTCTCTATGCGGGTGCCGGGTTCGGTGGTTCCTGTTTTCCCAAGGACCTTTCCGCGCTGCAGTTTGTGGCCCAGGATGCCGGTGTCGACGCGCGCATGCTGCAGGCGATTCAGGAGGTGAACCGGCAGCAGAAAACCCGCCTGTTCAGTCTGTTGCTGGAGCATTTCGACGGCGATCTGCGCGGACGTCGGGTGGCGTTGTGGGGGCTGGCGTTCAAACCCGGTACCGACGACATCCGCGCCGCGCCGTCCAGGGTGCTGATGGAAGCGCTGTGGGCGCAGGGCGCTGCAGTCCAGGCTTATGATCCCAAAGCGATGGCGGCGATCCGCAGTGCCTATCAGGCGCAGCTGCGCAGCCGTCAGCTACAGTTGCTGCGCGATCCTTACCGGGCGCTGGAAGATGCCGATGCGGTGGTGCTGGTGACCGAGTGGAAATGCTTCTGGAGTCCGGACTTCCGGCGCATGGTGAGTCTGCTCAAACACCCGGTACTGGTCGATGGCCGCAACATCTACGATCCGATTGCAGTGGCCGAAGCCGGTCTGGTGCACTACGCCATCGGTCGGGCTCTGCCAGCGCGACGCGCAGCCCCCCGGACACAGCCGGACGGCTTGCCTACCCAGCTGATCGCCTGATGGTTCCGGCCTGTTCTGACGCGGGCATGATGGCACTGAGCACCTGGCTGCAGTCGGCATGCAGTTTGAACTGCAGCAGCGCATCGGCACGGGTGCGGCCCTGATTGATCGCCACCGCCGGCTTGCCCTGGGCGACCACGTCGCGCACGATGCGATAACCCGACCAAACCACCAGCGACGTGCCGATGCTGAGTATCGCATCGCAGTCGCTGATGGCCTGATTGATCGCAGCAATCCGCTGGGCCGGCACCGACTCACCGAAAAACACGACATCGGGTTTCAGCATGCCGCCACAGTCGATGCAGTCGGCAACCCGGAAACCGGGGTAGGCGCGGACATCCAGTTCCGCATCGCCATCGGGATTGATGCCCAGCAGCCGGGCCTGCCAGTCGTTGTTCATCGCTGTGAGCCGTTGCTGCAGCTGCTGACGTGGTGATATCGCGCCGCACTGCAGGCAGCGCACGCTGGACAGACTGCCATGCAGGTTGATCACCTGATCATGTCCGGCCAACTGGTGTAGACCGTCCACGTTCTGCGTGATCAGTGGTCCCAGTCGTTTGTCCGCTGCCAGCCTGGCCAGGGCGTGATGCGCGGCATTGGGTCGGGCCTGCTGCAACACCGGCCAGCCCAGAAATGAGCGCGCCCAATAGCGCCGGCGGCTGCTGCCAGCTCGCATGAAGTCCTGGTACATGATCGGATCCCGACGCTGCCAGCTGCCGCTGTGATCACGGTAGGCCGGAATGCCGGAAGCGGTGCTGCAGCCGGCACCGGTCAGCACCAGCACGCGCGCATGCTGCTGCAGCCAAGCCTGCAGTTGTGCGGGGTCTGCGCTCGGTGCGTCGCAATGCTGCTGAGGCCGCAACTGTGGAATGCGCAAGCTGTTGCCGGCCAGAGATGACTTGCTGTTCATGGCTGGCTATTCTGCCGCGCCGCAGCTTCGGATGCCACTGTTGTCGACCAGGCGTGCCGCGGCATCAGCGGCTGTGCAGACGGCGGATGCCGTCGCTGATGATCTGCGCTAGCATAGCAGTCTGATTCACTGCCACGGAACACGACCATGCCCCACTTCACATCTCCTTGCTTCAGGCTGATGTTCATACTGCTGATGACAGCCGCAGCCATGCCGGCGACGCCAGCAGCTGAAGTCGTCAACCCGGCCCTGTCCAAGCGGCTGGAAATGCTGGATGTGTTCAATCTGGAATACATTTCTGATGCGCAGATTTCGCCGGACGGCGAACGCGTTGTCTATGTGCGGCACTTCAGCGATGTGATGACCGATCAGCAGCACAGCAACCTGTGGCTGAGCGATTTCGAGGGCCGTCAGCAGCGGCCCTTGACCAGCGGCAATTTCAGCGACAGCGCACCACGCTGGTCACACGATGGCAGCCGTCTGCTGTTTCGTTCCAACCGCAGCGGCAAGCCGCAATTGCATGTCATGTGGCTGGCATCGCGCGAGGTGATGCAGCTGACCAATACCGCGCAGGCACCCGGCAATGCCGCCTGGTCCCACGATGATGAGCAGATCGCCTTCAGCATGTTCGTTCCGGCCAGCCCCGACAAGGTGCTGAAAATGCCGGCCAAGCCCGACGGTGCCGAGTGGAACAAGCCGCCGGTCTATATTGATGATCTGAATTACCGTAGCGATGGCGGCGGCTACCTGGCGCCGGGCAAGCGCCAGTTGTTTGTGCTGCCGGTCACCGGCGGCACGCCGCGTCAGCTCACCGACGGCGATCACCATCATGCCGGGGCGGTTTGGAGTGTCGATGACCAGGCGCTGTTGTTTGCCGCCAATGCGCACGAGGATGCCGAATACAATCCGCTGAACAGTGAAATCCACCGGCTGGATATGAGCACTGGCGAGATCACCGCACTGACCGACCGCGCCGGTCCCGATCGCAGTCCGGTGCCGTCGCCGGATGGCCAGTGGATTGCCTATCTGGGGTTTGATGACCGCTACCTCGGCTATCAGAACAGCCGGCTGTATCTGATGCGTGCCGATGGCAGTGAACAGCGTCTGCTGTCGGCAGAGTTCGCACGCGACATCGGTAACATTCAGTGGGATGGCCGCAGCCGCGGACTGTATTTCCAGTACACCGATCAGGGGCATGACTACATCGGCCATCTGAATCTGCAGGGCAACTTCCGTCAGGTCACCGGTGGTCTGGGCGGGCTGTCGCTGGGTCGCCCGTACAATGCTGCCGATTTTTCCGTGGCAGCCAACGGGCGCTATGCCTACACCCTGGGTGATGCCACCCATCCCGCCGATCTGGCGGTCGGCAGCGCGGGCAGGGACAAGCGCCTGACACGCGTCAATGACGACCTGTTTCGCTACAAGCAACTGGGCGCGGTGGAGGAATTCCGTTTTCAGTCGTCCCACGATGGCCTTGATCTGCAGGGCTGGATCATCACCCCGCCGGAGTTTGATCCGGACCGTAAGTACCCGCTGATCCTGGAGATTCACGGTGGCCCGTTTGCCAGCTACGGTGATGTGTTCAGCGCCGAACTGCAGCTGTTTGCAGCAGCCGGTTATGTGGTGCTGTACATGAATCCGCGCGGCAGTGCGGGCTATGGCGAAACCTTTGGCAATTACATCGACAAGAATTACCCCAGCCATGATTACGACGATCTGATGTCCGGTGTGGACGCGGTGCTGCAGCGTGGTTTCGTTGATCCCGAGCAATTGTTTGTCACCGGCGGCAGCGGTGGCGGGGTGCTCAGCGCCTGGATCGTCGGCAACACCGACCGCTTTGCCGCAGCGGTGGTGGCCAAGCCGGTGATCAACTGGACCAGCTGGTTACTGACTGCAGATCTGCCGGCTTTTGCCGCCAATTACTGGTTCAAGCAGCTGCCGTGGGAAGATCCCGCCACCTACCAGCGTTATTCGCCGCTGTCGCTGGTGGGCAATGTGACAACACCGACCATGCTGTTGACCGGAGAAGTCGATTACCGCACGCCGATCTCGGAATCCGAACAATACTACACCGCACTCAAGCTGGCGCGGGTGGAGACGGCGCTGGTGCGCATTCCCGGAGCCTCGCATGGCATCGCCAACCGGCCGAGCAATCTGGTGGCCAAGGTGGCGGCGATCCTGAGCTGGTTTGAGCGCTACCGTAGCCCCGTCGACGCGGTGACGGACAGCGCCGGAGCACGGCCATGATCATTGTCCATCACCTGGAAAAGTCGCGTTCGCACCGGGTGCTGTGGCTGCTGGAAGAGCTGCAGCTTGATTACGAGGTCAAGCACTATCAGCGCGATCGCAAAACCATGCTGGCACCAAAGTCGCTGGCGCGCGTGCATCCGCTGGGCAAGTCGCCGGTGATCGAGCACGATGACATCGTCGTCGCCGAGACCGGTGCCATTTTCGAATACCTGCTGGCACTGGCGGCACCGACTGACTTGCGGCCTCCTGCAGACAGTGCTGCCGGACGCCAGTTTAGCTTCTGGTTGCACTATGCCGAAGGCTCGTTGATGCCGCCGATGCTGCTGCGGCTGGTGTTCAGCAAACTGCCGCAGCAGCCGATGCCGTTCTTTGTGCGACCGGTGGCCAGGGCGATCAGTGCCGGTGCCATGCAAAGCTTCATTGATCCGCAGTTGCACAAGCATCTGGCCTTTGTCGATGCCGAACTGCAGCGTCAGCACTGGCTGGCCGGGGAGGCTTTCAGTGCCGCCGATGTCATGCTGAGTTTTCCGCTGCAGGCCTGCCGGGCGCGTGATCTGCTCAGCGGCTATGCCAGCATCAGTGACTGGCTGCAGCGCTGTGAGGCGCGGCCCGCATGGCAAAGCGTGGAGGCCAGGGTGGGTGCGCTGGATCTGGATTTTTCCTGAGCTGTATCCAGCCGGGCGGCTTGTATGGGCGATGCAGATCAACAGCGCGATTTCGAGCAGTTGTGGCAAAAAATCGCCGGCCCCGTGCGGGCGGCGGTATCCCGGCACCGTTCCAGAGACATTGCACTGGCGGCCGATGACCTATTGCAGGAGGTGCGCATACGGGTCTGGGAGACCTGTCAGCGTGACAACAATTCCAGCTTCAATACGTCTTACTACATGAGGGTCGTGAACAGCGCCATCATTGACTGTTTGCGACGCCACCGCGGCACGCTGGCCCATGCGCAGCGCGAGCATGGCGACGACAGCGAGGACATCCTGGAGCGTCTGGATGCCGATCTGCCGGGACCGGAACAGCAGCTCGATGCCGGTTTGCGCAGTGCCAGACTGCGTGCCGCAATCAAGGCACTGCCGCCTGACCGGGCGCGCGCTGTGGCACTGTATCTGCAGGGCTTCAATGCCGCCGAGATCGCCGAGCTGATGCAATGTGACAAGCATCGGGCGCACAACCTGGCCTACCGCGGGGCCCGCGAGCTGAAACAGACGATGGCACAAGATGACAACGATTGAGACAACTCCACAGCGCCGACCTGGGTTGCAGGCGGCAGCAGATTGGACAACCTGGTAATCAGAATGCACAGACCGACTCATCCGCAGACCCACGACAGTCATGACGAGCTTGCCGCATGCAGGGCAGCTTATGCCAACGACCATCGCCACCAGGCTGACAGCTGTGACATCGCAGCAGCTTGCCCCGACAGCGGCAGCCTGGTCCGGCTGGCGGAAAACCGCCTGTGGTGGCCAGCACGCAAGCGCCTGCTGCAGCATCTGACCGAGTGTAGCGCCTGTGCCGACGATTATCGTGTCATGCGCCAGGCTGCGCTCGACATGCGCAGCGCGCTGGCCACACCAGCAGCCAGCGGCAACCGTGCGCCGGGCTGGTTGCCGTCGCTGACCGCTGTATTCACTGCACAGGGGACCATGCGTCCGGCCATGCTGGCGGCATCAGTGCTGCTGGCCGTGTCTGCGCTGATGCTGATGACCAGTGTCAGCCGCCAGCACAGCAATGATGATGCCATGCTGGCTGACCGCACGGCACAGTCCATGCCGATCGCTGCCGTCAGCGCGGCCGATGACGTTTTGTTTCGCAGTGATTTTGACAGCTCGCAGGCTGCAGATCAGAGCAGCGGATCTGCGCAACAGGAGGTTTTCGCTGACAGTTTCGGTGGCTGAATGCCACGGTGCTGACACGGCGCTGAAATGTGCAGCTGCGGTCGCTGAGGAAATAATATCCCCGATCGATCGTTGAAATCAGGCGACGGTTCTGCTAACATCCTCGCTCTTTAGTTCAGCGAAATTTCCGGAGCAACCATGTACGCGGTATTCAAAACCGGCGGCAAGCAATACAAAGCCAGCAAAGGCGATGTGGTGCGAGTTGAAAAAATCCAGGCCGATGCCGGCCAAACTGTTGATCTTGATCAGGTTTTGATGGTTCGGGACGACCAGGACAAGGTTGTGGTAGGTACCCCGATGGTCAAAGGCGGTAAAGTGACGGCGAAAGTCGTCGCTCATGGTCGTGCAGACAAGATCAGAATCATCAAATTTCGTCGGCGCAAACACTCGCGTCGCACGCAGGGACATCGTCAGTACTATACCGATCTGGAGATCACCGGTATCAGTGCCTGAGTTGATGCGCTTAACCCGACCATCAAGGCAGAGTTCTTGCGGGTCGAGCCAGCAGAATCAACCGACAAGCAACAAACGAGGAACCAGTCATGGCACATAAAAAAGCAGGCGGCAGTACCCGTAACGGTCGCGATTCCAATCCGAAATACCTTGGTGTGAAGCGCTACGGCGGCGAAAATGTGGCTGCCGGCAACATCATCGTGCGTCAGCGTGGCACCCGCTTCCATGCCGGCGACAATGTTGGCGTTGGGCGTGACCACACGCTGTATGCGCTGGCCGACGGCAAAGTTAATTTTTTGGAAAAAGGCTTGCCAAAACGGAAGTATGTATCTATACTTAAGGCCTAAAGCCTTACTGCACCAAGGCAACGACGACCCGGCAGAAAACCAGCTTTTTGCCGGGTTTTTTATTGCCCGTTCTGGTAGCCTGTCGGGCTTAACGCAGGTCCTCTGCAGTACCTTTGCTACGATCGGTCAAATCCGACAGGCTCCTGGATGACGTCGATGTTTTCCCGCCCGGAGTACCAGCATGAAATTTGTCGATGAAGCCAGCATCCATGTCAGCGCCGGCAAAGGCGGTGAAGGCTCGGCGAGTTTCCGGCGTGAGAAATACGTGCCTTTCGGCGGTCCAGATGGTGGCGACGGTGGCCGCGGTGGCAGTGTCTGGCTGGTGGCCAACAGTGGTCTGAACACGCTGGTCGATTTCCGCCATGCGCGTCAGTTTCGCGCCGAGTCCGGTCAGCCGGGGCGCGGCCGTCAGATGACCGGTCGCAGCGGCCAGGACATCGAGATCCAGGTACCGCTTGGGACCCAGGTGTTCGATGCCGACAGCGGTGATCTGCTGGGCGATCTAACCGCCGATGGCATGCGCCTGTGCGTGGCCAGCGGTGGTCGCGGCGGCCTCGGCAATCTGCATTTCAAATCCTCCACCAACCGTGCGCCGCGGCAGACGATTCCGGCAGAGCCAGGTGAGCAGCGACAGCTGCGCATGGAGTTGAAAGTGCTGGCCGATGTCGGCCTGCTGGGGTTTCCCAATGCTGGCAAATCCACGCTCATCAGCGCGGTATCATCCGCCCGGCCGAAGATCGCTGACTACCCGTTTACCACCCTGTATCCGAATCTGGGTGTGGTCAGTCTGGCTGCTGACCAGAGTTTTGTCATTGCCGACATTCCCGGTGTCATCAGTGGTGCCGCTGAGGGTGCCGGTCTGGGACTGCAGTTTTTGCGTCACCTGCAACGCACCAGATTGTTGCTGCACCTGGTGGACATGCAGCCGGTCGATGGCACTGAGCCGGTGGCTTCAGTCCGCGCCATTGAGCACGAGCTGCAGGCCTACGATGCCGAACTGGCGAACAAACCGCGCTGGCTGGTGCTGAACAAATGTGATCTGCTCACCGCCGATGCTGCCGCTGAGATGGCGCAGGCAGTGATTGCCGAACTGGACTGGCGGCAGCCATGGTTCATGATCTCGGCCGCAACCGGGCAGGGGCTGAAACCACTGCTGTATGCCATCATGCAGCATCTGCAGGCGCAGCAGAGACCACTGCCGGATCATGCGAATGAGGATGATGCAATCAGTCCCCGGCAGACTGGCGACGGTGCTGTGAGCGACGACGAGACTAGCCCGCATGATTCATGAAACCGACTACTGCGATGCCTGCAGTACCCGCATCTGCGGCGTTTCGCTCGGTCTCGAATCCTCAACGTACTGTCAAGTACGCCTGCGGTTCGTTCGGTCGTGAAACGCCACAGCTACAGGCACTGGCAGCATCTCGCGACGTCGACTCATGAATAATGCGGGCTAGCGGCTGGTAAAGCTTTAACCACCTGATCAACCGGCGCAGACCGCGCTTTGCGCGCAAAAAAAACCGCTGAGCGGTCAGGCTCAACGGTTTTGGGACTGCTTGCTATGCGCTCTGGTCGCAGTGGATGGACTACACCAGGCCAATCAGCATGTGCCAATATTGCCTTGGAAAATCTGGCCCTGGAAAATCTGGCCCTGGAAAATCTGGCCCTGGAAAATCTGACCTTGGAACCCTGGCCCAGAACAATCAGGCCAGAGCGCGAATGTGCTTGTTCAGCCGTGATTTGTGCCGTGCCGCCTTGTTCTGGTGGATCAGGCCTTTGCTGACGGCCTTGTCCAGTGCCGGCACTGCAGCCAGATAAGCCTGTCTGGCCTGATCCTGATCGCCGCTGGCAATGGCAGTCTGGACTTTCTTGATCGTGGTGCGCATGGCAGAACGCTGACTGGCGTTCAGTTTGCGACGGCTCTCGGCCTGTTTGGCGCGTTTGCGGGCTTGGGCGGAATTGGCCACGTTGTGACTCCATTGGTAAATCTGAAACAAGCCGGATATTATGATCTTTTTTTACTGGGCAGTCAACGCTGTATCGGCTGCTGATGCCATCGATGTTAACTTTCATCTGCTCTGATTACACGCCTGTGCGGGCACGCCTGCGAGCGCTGCGCAGCGCGTGCTGCGTGCTGCGGGCCAAGCCCCAGTATCGTTGCCCGGGCAGCAATCCGCGCGCGCAATGTTGTCCATGGTCAAGGCTGAGGGCACGCAGGCTCTGGCCAGGTCACGCCGGCGCAGTTGCAGTAGAAGGGGCGCAGCACAGAAGATGAAAAACCTGTTGCACAACATCGGCAGCAGTGCTTCCGGCACGCTGGTGTCGCGCCTGTTGGGCTTTCTGCGCGATGTCGTCATTGCCCGCATGTTTGGTGCCGGGTTGGCCACCGATGCCTTTTTTGTCGCCTTTCGCATTCCCAACCTGTTCCGGCGGCTGTTTGCCGAAGGTTCCTTTGCGCTGGCATTCGTGCCGGTGCTGTCGGCCACTCGTCAGCGTGGCGATGTCGCCGAAGTGCGTGAACTGCTGGACAGCATCACCGGTGTGCTGCTCGCTGCATTGCTGTTGATCACCGCCGCCGGCGTGTTGCTCGCGCCGTTGCTGATCCAGCTGTTCGCGCCCGGTTTCGCAGACAGCGATCCGCGCCAGGCGCTGGCCACAGAGATGCTGCGCGTGACATTTCCCTACCTGCTGCTGATTTCGTTGACGGCCTTGTCCGGCGGCATTCTCAACACCTGGGGCAGGTTCTGGATACCGGCGGTGACGCCGGCGCTGCTGAATCTGAGTCTGATCTGTGCCGCGCTGTTGCTGGCACCGGCGTTGGCGGTGCCGATCAAGGCGCTGGCCTGGGGGGTGCTGCTGGCCGGATTCCTGCAACTGGCATTCCAGTTGCCGACGCTGCAGCGGCTGGGTCTGCTGCCACGGCCGCGCTGGCGACCGGCGCACGCAGGGGTGCGGCGCATCATGCGCCTGATGCTGCCCACGCTGTTTGGCTCTTCGGTGGCGCAGGTCAACCTGTTGCTGGATACCATCATTGCGTCGATGCTGCTGGCCGGCAGTGTGTCCTGGCTGTACTATGCCGACCGCCTGTTCGAGTTTCCGGTCGGCGTGTTCGGCGTGGCCCTGTCCACCGTCATTCTGCCGCGTCTTGCCAGCGCCGCCGGTGGTCAGCGCGGGCAGGCTGGTGAGCATGCCAACGATGCCGGCTTCACCGCCACCTTGCAGTGGGCCATGCGGCTGGCCTGGCTGATCAGCGTGCCGGCCGCAGTCGGACTGCTGGTGCTCGCCACGCCGGTACTGCAGACGCTGTTCCAGTATGGACGTTTTGCCGCCAGCGACACCGCGATGAGCAGCATGGCACTGCAGGCCTACACGCTGGGGCTGCCTGCAGTGATTGCGGTGAAGGTGCTGGCACCGGGATTTTATGCCCGCCAGGACACCGCCACGCCAGTACGTTTTGCCATCATCAGCATGGCCAGCAACATGCTGCTCAATGTGCTGTTTGTGCTTTTGCTGCTGCAGGTTTTTGCCGCTGGCGATGACAGCGTGGGCAATGCCGGCTGGTTGCAGCGCCTGGCGCAGACGCCCGGCCTGCATCTGGGGCTGGCGCTGGCCAGCGCGGCTGCAGCGTGGATCAATATGAGTCTGTTGTGGCAGCGTCTGCGCTGGCTAGGCTGGTGGCGGAAACCGGATGGATGGGGCGCTTTTCTGCTGCGGGTGCTGGCCATGAGCGTGGTCATGGGACTGCTGCTCGGCTGGTTGGCGGCGCAGCCTTGGTGTCAGGCCGGGCTGCAGGGGATCTGGTGGCAGCGGGTTGCTACGCTGCTACTGCTGGTTATGTCGGGTGTGGTGGTTTATGCTGCAGCAGGTTTTGCCTGTGGACTGCGGCTGCACTGGCTGAGTCGGCCCGATGCGCCGCAGCGGCCCGAAGCGCCGAGCAATCAGACCCGGCGCTGAGCCGTCAGCGGTGGTGCCCGAAAGTCTACTCAGGCAAGTTTCCAGCGACGATCAAATCCTGCACAATCCGGTTTTAGCATGACAGACTACAATTGCAAACAGGCCACACCGCCAATTTGCCGGGCGGTCGCCATCGGCAATTTTGACGGCGTGCATCTGGGCCATCAGCGCCTGCTGCAGCAGGCTCGGACACTGGCCGGCAGTGACAGGCTGGGCGTGATCACGTTTGCGCCGCTGCCGCTGGAAGTGTTGCGCCCGGATGCCGCGCCCGGACGCATCGGCAGTGATGCCATGCGAGTGGCCTGGCTGCAACAGGCGGGTGTGGACGTGGTCTGGATGCTGCCGTTTGATCAGCAACTGGCACACATGTCGCCAGCACAGTTTGTCGAGCGCTTTCTGCGGCATGGTCTGCAGCCGGAGCATGTGGTGGTCGGTGCCGATTTTCACTATGGTCATCGGCGCAGTGGTGATGTGGCCACGCTGCGTACAGCCGGGGTCGAGCATGGTTTTGCGGTGACCACAGTGAATGACGTTCATGATCGCAACCCGGAACATGCACAGCGCATCAGCAGCAGCCGCGTGCGCCAGGCACTGCGCACGGGCGATCTGCGCCTGGCGTCGGACTTGCTGGGGCGCGCCTACAGCATTCCCGGTGAAGTGGTGAGCGGGCAGCGCTTGGGGCGCGAACTGGGTTTCCCGACCATCAACATCGATGTCAGCAACTGGCACTGTCTGTTACAAGGAATCTATGCGGTGCGCGTGCAGCTTTGCGATAATGGTTCGAAATCTGAACTGTTGTCCGGCGTCGCCAGCATCGGCCATCGGCCAGTGGTCAGCGAACATCTGCCCGAGCGTGCCAGACCAGGGCACTGGCTGGAAGTGCATCTGTTTGATTTTGATCGCGACTGCTATGGTGTGCAGGCGGAAGTCATCTTCATTGAGCAACTGCGGGATGAATGGTCGTTCGCATCGGTCGATGCCATGCTTGCGCAGATGCATGCTGACAGCGACAACGCCAAAGCCGTATTGCAGCAACAGGCCGGAGCAGCATTGCGCTGGCGCATCGACCAGTGACCGCGTGCTGCCTGCTGACAGCTTCTGCAACACTACACTAGATGAGAATCATGGATTACAAAGACACCATCAACCTGCCCGGCGACGCTGTGCCGATGAAAGCCAACCTGGCCCAGCGCGAGCCGCAGATGCTCAAGCAGTGGCATGACGAGGACTGGTACGGCCTGCTGCAGCGCGAAACCGCCCAGCGCCCGGCCTTCATCCTGCACGACGGCCCACCGTATGCCAACGGCGACATCCACATCGGTCACGCGGTGAACAAGATCATCAAGGACATGGTCATGCGCTCGCGGTTGCTCAGCGGCTTTCGCACGCCGTATGTGCCGGGCTGGGACTGTCATGGCCTGCCGATTGAACTGCAGGTGGAGAAGAAGATCGGCAAAGTCGGCCAGAAGGTCGATGCGCGCACCTTCCGCCAGCATTGTCGTGAATATGCCAGCAAACAGATTGCACGCCAGAGCGCCGATTTTCAGCGTCTGGGCATTCTGGGCGACTGGCAGGGCCGCTACGCCAGCAGTGATTTCAGCTATGAGGCCGACATGCTGCGGGTGCTGGCGCAGATCATCGACAACGGCTATCTGCAGCAGGGCGTGAAGCCGGTGCACTGGTGCTTTGACTGCGGCTCGGCGCTGGCCGAAGCGGAGATCGAATATCAGGACAAGACCTCGCCGGCGATCGATGTGCTGTTTCGGGCGACCGATGCGGCGGGTCTGCTGGGATTGTTCGGTGCAAGCGCCAGCGATGACGCCTGGGTCGGTGTGCCGATCTGGACCACCACGCCGTGGACGATCCCGGCCAACCAGGCGGTGGCAGTGCACCCGCAGCTGGAATATCAGCTGATCAGTGCGCAGCAGGCCACTGCAGCAGGCGAGCGCACACTGTATCTGGTGGTGGCCGAGGCGCTGGTGGCGCAGGTGGTCGAGCGTTGTGACCTGCACCAGCTGCAGCGGTTGGGTAGCGTGACCGGTCAGGCGCTGGAACATGTGCAGCTCAGACATCCGCTGTATGATCGCGCCGCTGCGGTCATTCTCGGTGAGCACGTCACCACCGAGCAGGGCACCGGTGCCGTGCACACCGCGCCCGGTCATGGTCAGGAAGACTTTGCCGTGGGCCAGCAGTACGGCCTGGATGTGCTCTGTCCGGTATTGGGCAACGGCGTCTTTAGCGAAGACACCGGTGTGGTCGGCGGCCAGCACATCTGGAAGGCCAATGCCATGCTGGTGCAGGCCATGCGCGACAATGGCAGCCTGCTCGCGCATGCGGATTTTCAACACAGTTACCCGCACTGCTGGCGGCACAAGACACCGACCGCGTTCCGCGTTACCCCGCAGTGGTTTATTGCCATGGATCAGCCCGGCAGGGACGGCAGCTCCACACCGGGGCCGGAGCGGACGCTGCGCGTGCGGGCACTGGCGGCCATCGAGCAGGTCAGGTGGGTGCCGGAATGGGGTCGCGCGCGCATTCATGGCATGGTGGAAAACCGGCCGGACTGGTGCATCTCGCGACAGCGCACCTGGGGGGTGCCGATCCCGCTGCTGATCCATACACAGACCGGCGAGTTGCATCCTGACGCCGCGGCGCTGGTGCGCCAGGTGGCCGATCTGGTGGCAGCAGAAGGCATCGATGCCTGGTTTGACGACGACATCGTCCGTCGGCTGGGACAGGATCCGGAACAATGGCAGCCGGTGCGTGACATCCTCGATGTCTGGTTCGATTCCGGCAGCAGCCATTTCGCCGTGTTGCAGCAGCGGCCGGAACTGCAGCGACCGGCGGATCTGTATCTGGAAGGCTCTGATCAGCATCGCGGCTGGTTCCAGACCTCGCTGCTGAATTCAGTGGCGATGTGTGGCGAGGCACCGTACCGGCAGGTGCTCACCCACGGCTTCACGGTCGATGCCGATGGCCGCAAGATGTCCAAATCGCTGGGCAATGTGATCGCACCGCAGCAGGTGATGAACACGCTGGGGGCCGACATTCTGCGGCTGTGGGTTTCCGGGGCCGATTATCGGCAGGAAATGACTGTCTCTGACGAAATTCTGGGGCGCATCGGCGATGCCTATCGGCGCATCCGCAACACCTGCCGGTTCCTGCTCGGCAATCTGGCCGATTTTTCCGCGCAGCAACGCCTGCCGGCGCAGCAGTTGCTGCCGCTGGATCGCTGGGCAGTGGATCGCGCCCGCCAGACCCAGCAACAGATCATTCAGGCCTACGATGATTATCAGTTCCACAACGTCTACCAGCGCATGCACCAGTTCTGCATTGTCGACATGGGCGGCTTTTACCTGGATGTGATCAAGGACCGGCTCTACACCATGCCGCGCGACAGCCATGGCCGTCGCTCGGCGCAGACGGCCATGTGGCACATGCTGGAAGCCATGGTGCGCTGGATGGCGCCCATTCTGTGCTTTACCGCTGAGGAGATCTGGCAGGCGATGAGCGGGGAGCGCAGCCGCACCGTGCTGCTGCAGACCTGGTACGACGGGCTGCAGGAGCACCACCTTGATGCCCATGAGCGCAATCGCTGGCACACCATCCTGCAGTTGCGTGATCCCTTGCGCAAGCGCATCGAGATACTGCGCCGTGAGCAAAACATCGGCAATTCACTGGCCTACAGCGTCGATCTGTACGCCGACGGCGAGTTGCTGACAACGCTGCGGGAAATGGCCGCTGAACTGCACTTTCTGTTCATCACTGCCAGAGTCAGCGTGCATGAACTGGCTGCGGCCGATGAAAGCGCCGTGCTGGAGCGGGTCGAGCTGGATGCTGGCGCGCTGTTGCTGCAGATCCAGCCCAGCACGGCCAGACGTTGCGTGCGCTGCTGGCACCACTGCGACAGCGTCGGCAGCATTGCCGATCACCCGGAGTTGTGCAGCCGCTGCCACAGCAACGTCTGTGGCGACGGCGAAACGCGCCGGTGGGGATGACGATGTCCTGGCCCTATGGCCGCTGGCTGTTGCTGGCGGTGCTGGTGATCGTACTCGACCAGTACAGCAAATGGCTGGTGCTGCAGCATTTCGAACTGTACGAAAGCCTGCGCCTGAGCAGTTGGTTCAATCTCACGCTGGCCTACAACACCGGGGCCGCGTTCAGCTTTCTCAACGACGCCGGTGGCTGGCAGCGCTGGCTGTTCGTGGTGCTGGCCGTGGTCATCACCGGCGTGCTGCTGGTGTGGCTGCAGCGGGCGCGTCATTTGCGCCTGCAGGCACTGGCACTGGCGCTGGTCATCGGTGGCGCCATCGGCAACGTCATCGACCGCATCCGGCTGGGCCATGTCATCGATTTCATCGACTGGCACTACCGCGACTGGCACTGGCCGGTGTTCAACCTCGCCGACTCAGCCATCAGTGTCGGTGTGGTATTACTGATTGCGGACAGTCTGCTCAGCAGCCGCAATCCTGACGAATGACGGTCACACGCTCAGCATCAGGCAATGAAATTGCGCCGTCTGCGTTCAGGCACAGCCAACGCTGTCCTGTTCACCGCGTATGCGGCCGGTGTTGGCGATGATAACGCGGTAGCTGCGATCATCCAGACCATCCATGCACAGGCGGATGGTGCCGGTGTTGCCCAGCGCGGTGCCGTTGGCGAGGAAGCGAAAACGCAGGCGGCCAGCGCTGTCGGCACGAACGTTGTCTGGCAGTTGGTCCACGCGCAGCAATGGTTCACCGCTGTCGCGCTGGTTGTTCTGGTTGTCATCGACATAGATCAGCCAGCCGTTGTGCCATTGATTGCCGCCGTCACACAATGGCTCATCGATGTGGATATTGCTGCTGGCGCACATGATGATGCGCTGGTTGCTGGTCACCGCCTGACTGCGGGTGAAATTCAGGCTGGTGATCATGCTGTTGCTGGCAGCCAGCAGCGTGTTGCGCTGCAGGAAGCTGCCCACAGCCGGCATCGCCACGGCGGAGAGAATGGCCACAATGGCCACAGCAATCATCAACTCAATCTGGGTGAAGCCGCGCTGTGGACTCTCGGGTATGGTTGCATGGATCATGGTGCGCTCCTTTGTCTGATGGAACACCAGTCTGTCCCCGCACTGAGGCTGCCGGTATCGGCAGACAGCGCTGCCGTTTGTGCGAAAAACACCCCGACCACTGTCAGTGTCTGACTCGAATCGCAGCCTTGGTGTTGTGCTCATGCGTTGTGTGCAGGCGGTACGGTCAAGACAGCAGCGCCGGCATGGCTTAAAATCCCCGCATGACACTGCTGCCCCGGGCAAATGCGACCTGTTTCTTGCGCGACCTGGACACACGCGATCTGAACACACGCGACCTGGGCAGACTCATCCTGGCACTGACAACCAGGGCAAATGCCAACACAAGCGAAATCTGATCCATGAGCACAACCCGCACCCTGACCGGCATCACCACCACCGGCACGCCGCATCTGGGCAATTACGCCGGTGCCATCAAGCCGGCCATCGCCGCCAGCCGTGATGCGGCAGCTGAATCCTATTTCTTTCTCGCCGATTACCACGCGCTGGTGAAATGCTTTGAGCCGCAACGCCTGCGTGAATCGACGCTGGCCATTGCCGCCAGCTGGCTGGCGCTGGGGCTGGATCCCGAGCGCGTGGTGTTTTACCGGCAGTCCGATGTGCCTGAGATACCCGAGCTGACCTGGTTGCTGAGCTGCGTTTGCGCGAAGGGCCTGATGAACCGGTCACACGCCTACAAAGCGGCGGTGCAGGCCAATGTGGAGGCCGGAGAGGACCCCGATCAGGGCATCTCCATGGGCCTGTTCAATTACCCGGTGCTGATGAGTGCCGACATCCTGCTGTTCAATGCCAGCCATGTGCCGGTGGGGCGGGACCAGGCCCAGCATCTGGAAATGGCTCGTGACATGGCGCAGCGATTCAATCATCACTATGGTGAGCATTTTGTGCTGCCGGAGGCGGTCATCGATGACGATGTGGCCACGTTGCCGGGGCTGGACGGGCGCAAGATGTCGAAAAGCTACGACAACACCATCCCGCTGTGGCTGGACAGCAAACCCTTGCGCAAGCAGATCATGCGCATTGTCACCAATTCACAGACACCGGGTGAGCCGAAAGACCCCGACAGCGCCAACGTCTACAGCATCTATGCAGCGTTTGCCAGCCCCAGCCAGCGTCAGGCGATGCGCCAGGCCTTTGCCGACGGCATCGCCTGGGGCGAGGTCAAACAGCAGCTGTTCGAACTGCTGGAGGCGGAACTGGCCGCGCCACGCGAGCGTTATTGTGAATTGATCAGCCAGCCGCAGGCCATCGAGGAGATCCTGCAGCACGGCGCGCACAAAGCACGGGCGGTGGCATCCCCGTTCATGCAGCGTCTGCGCGCGGCGGTGGGTATCAGCGCGCTGCAATGATCATCTCGTTGCTGCTGTTGCTGCCGGTGTATCTGCCACTGGCGTGGATCGACTGGCACCTGTTTCGCCGCCGTTACGGCCGGTCAGATGTGCTGGCCCAGCTCGCTCTGCTGCTGCTCACGGTGGTGGTGGTGGCAGCCTGTCATCGACTGATGCAGGGCGATGACAGCATCTGGCCCTATGTGCTGGCACCGCTGTTGGGGTATGCGACCATGCTGCTGGGGTTTGTGGTCAGGTTGATCTGGGGTGATCGCCGATGAATGCGGGTAGTGATGCCGTGCCGGCGCAGCGGGATCTGGATCGACGCATCGCCATCGTCCTGTTGTTGCTGGCTTTTTGCTATCTGCTACTGACACACTGGACTGCGCTGCATGGACAGCTGGTCAGCGATTCACTCAGTCTGATGCGGGGCTGTCACGCGCGAGCAGAAGAGGGCACGCTGCTGGCCTGGCTGCTGCAGTTGTGGCTGGACGGGCTGCCGGTGCATAGTCATTATTATCGTCCGCTCAGCAGTGCATCACTGTGTCTGGATTACCTGCTTTTTGCTGACAATGCCATGGCCTGGCACAGCATGCAATTGGCGTTGCATGCCGGCAATGGGCTGCTGCTGTTTGCCCTGGCAGGACTGCTCAGTCGCGGTTTGCGCTGGCGACAGTCGGCTTCAGCGTTGGCCGTTGTGCTGTTCTTTATCAGTCCGGCGGCACCGGAAGTCAGTGTCTGGATAGCTGGCAGGTACAACGTGCTGGCGCTTGGCTGGATGCTGCTGGCCATGCTGCTGCATGGTCATGGGCGCTACCACTGGTCTGTGCTGATGACCCTGCTGGCACTGGCCAGCAAGGAATCCGCACTGGTGCTGCCGGTGCTGCTGGCAAGCATAAGCTGGTGGCGATACGCGCTGCATGATGCACCGCCGCCGTCGCTGGCAGCCAGAGTGCGCCAATCCTGGCTGGAGTTGTGGCCCACTGCTGTGCTGGTTCTGGCCTACCTGGCGTTGCGCTGGCACCTATTCGGTGACCCTTTGTCGGTGTATGCCAAATCCACATCAATGGCGGATGATTTCGGCTGGCACTGGCTGCAGCGCGTACCGGTGCTGCTGGAAATTCTGTTGCCGGGCTGGCGTGATGCCCCGGCACTACAGTGGCTGTTTGTGTTGTCGCTGACCCTTGCTGCAGGCTTCGGGCTGTGGCGACTGCTGTTTTTGCGAACTGCGCAGCAGTCGATATGGATCAGGACATGGTTGCTGCCAGCCCTGTGGTTGAGTCTTGCACTGCTGGCTTTGTTGCCGCATGTACAGACCGCTTCCAGTGCCGGCGAAGGCTCGCGGCTGATGTACAACGCCGGAGCCTGGCTGGCGCTGTTGCTGGCGCTGCCAATGGCGCATGCCGATAAAGCAGGCCTGGGCAAACCTTTATTCGGCAGTCCCACAGTGTCTGCTGCCTTGCATCTCGGTATCTCGATGGTGGTGCTGCTGGTGTTGGCCTGCAGCCAGTACCCGGCGCAACGTGACTGGTCGCAGGCCACGGTTCTGGTGGACAAACTGCGCACGGAGCTGGCGCTCAAGGCAGCGGCCATGCCACCTGATCATTGGGCGCTGGTGCTGGTGCCGGATCATCTTGGCATGGCGCTGGTGGCGCGCAATGCCCAGGGGGCACTGGTGATGCCGCCATTGCAGCAGAAGACACTTCTGCCGCAGTTGCTGCCGTTTCTCTATCGCGATATGAAAAGCTGGTACCAGCGCTTGCAGCAAGGTGAACGCAGCTGGCCGCAGTACGCTTTTTGTATGCATCCGTACAGCGGCGCGTTGATGCCGCTGGCATTGCCCGATGCTGCCGTATCTCTCGTCGATTGGGAAGCGTTCTGGCGTGATGTGATGGCAAGCCCACCCTGTCATGGTATAGACATGTTGCGGCTACCCGAGCCGTCAACAAGATCATGATCAGTGCGGGCATCGGGCAGCGTTTGCCAGCTGTGCTGCTGTTGCTGCGGCCACAGCAATGGAGTAAGAACCTGCTGGTTGCTGCCCCTTTGCTGGCAGCCCATCTGTGGCATGTGCCGGAATATCTCTACGCGGTGCTGATTCTGTGGTTGGCATTCAACGCCCTGGCCAGTGCCGTGTATGTGTTCAATGATGCCCTGGATTACCACAGCGATCGGCTGCATCCACTCAAGCGCAAACGGCCTTTTGCCAGTGGTGTGCTGCCCAGATCCTTCACTTACTGGCTGGTGCCATTGCTGCTGGCAGTGGCGCTGTTGCTGTTGCTGAATCTGCCGCGCTCAGCGTTGCTGGCAGCACTGCTGTATGCCTTGCTGGCTTTGTGCTACTGCCTGTGGCTGAAGCGGGTCATGTGGCTTGATGTGATGCTGTTGGCGGCTTTGTTCACCATTCGGCTGATTGCCGGTGCTGCCGTGGTTGCCGTTCAGCTGAGTCCATGGCTGGCTGCCTTTTCCATGTTTTTGTTCTTTTCCCTGGCCACATTGAAGCGCTATGCCGAGCTGTGTGCCACCGGCGTGCAAAGCCTGGATGGTCGCGCTTATCTTGCCGGTGATGCCAGCCTGCTGCAGGCGTTCGGGGTCGCGGCAGCAATGGCGGCGATACTGGTGCTGGCCTTGTATGTCAACAGCGAGCAGGTTGAGTTGCTGTACGAGCAAACAGCCTGGTTGTGGCTGATCGGCCCGATCCTGTTGTACTGGCTGACGCGCCTGTGGAGCATGGCCCAGCGCGGAGAACTGCTGCGTGATCCACTGACGTTTGCCATCGGTGATGGCGTGAGCTGGGTGTGCGGCGGCCTGATACTGGGCTGTTTTGTGCTGGCGCTTTAGTCCGTCATCAGCGGCTGCCGCTGTCGCCCTCGGCAGTGCCGGTACTGCTCACCTGCGGCATGCGTTGAGCCTTGCCCTGCTGCAGATGATAGACCAGGTCGGCGCATTCGATCAGCGCCGGCCGGTGGCTGACGGCAAGTATGGTCAGCTCGCTGGTCAGTTGCCGCAGCGTCGCGGCGATGCGCTGTTCGCTTTGCTCATCCAGTGCGCTGGTGGCTTCGTCCAGAATCAGCAGATCCGGTTTGCCGACCAGCGCCCGGGCGATGATGATGCGCTGGCGCTGGCCGCCGGAAAAGCGCCCGCCGCGCTCACCCACCAGGGTGTTCATGCCATCAGGCAGTTCATCGATGAATTCCATCGCACCGGCCTGCTGCAGCGCGCGCTCGATGTCGGCGCGACTGTATTGCTGATCACCCAGACCGACGTTGTAGGCGATGCTGTTGTGCAGCAGTATGGTGTCCTGTGGCACATAGCCGATGCGCTGCCGCCAGTGCGTGATGTCGACCTCGGCCAGGGCGGTGTCGTCGATGTACACATCACCCTGCTGCGGGCGGATCAGCCCGGAGATGAGATCGATCACGGTGGTTTTACCGGCCCCGGAGTGACCGGTCAGAGTGACCATGCTGTGGGCCGGAATCTGCAAAGAAACGTTGTCCAGCAGCTTGTTGTCGTCGTAGGCAAAGCTGACATTGCGCAGCTGCAGCAGCTTGCGCAAGACCGGCTGCTGGCTGCCGAGTACCGGCTCCTTGTGTGCGCGTGCGTCTTCGGTCGCGCGGCTGATGGCGAAGTACGCGCTTTCGCTGCCGGCCAGTTCCTGATAGAACTGCTGCACCTTGTACAGTCGCTCCATGCCGCGTGCGAGCAGGGCAAACAGGATCACGTTCTGCATGATTGTGCTGATGGACTGGTCCAGATAGTAGATGGCGGCGTAAATACCGATCACCGCCAGGCTGACAAACAGCGGATCCTGCATGGCGCGCAGTGTTTCCTTGCTCAACACCTGACGCTGCAACGCCTTGTTCAGTTCCTCGGTTTCCGCCTCCAGCAGTTCGCTGCCGTGGTGCTCGCGCGCCATTGCCTTGAGCGACTTCAAGGATGACATCAGATCGGCCAGGCGCCCGACCAGCGAGCGCATCAGCATGGTCTGGTCTTCGCCGGCACGCCGGGTGATGCGCACCAGAATGTTCAGAATCGCCAGAATCAGCATGCCGCCGGCCAGCGTGATGCCGGTGAGCATGGGCGAGAACGAGTAACCCACTAGCATGGCGACAATGCCCTGCACCAGCATGCTGACCATGCGGGCACCCTGCAGAAAGGCTTCCGAGGCGCGCATTGCCTCGGCGGCCACGGCGTTGGCCAGACCACCGGTGGATTGTGTCTGGTAATACACCCAGCGTGCCTGCAGCAGCGCGCGCATCAGGTTGCTGCGCAGATCGGTGGCGATTCTGGCCACGGTGTAGCCGACCTGGCGATTGGCGAGCAGAATCAGTATGGCCTTGAACCAGAAGCCGGCGATCAGCAGCAGCAGCAGGGTCGACAGCGAGGAATCCAGGCCTATGGCATGGATGAAGCCATCCAGCCACTGCGGCAACTGCAGATTGCCGGGGTCGCTGATGGCATCTTCCGGTACTCCCGGCAACTGCAGCAGCGCTGACAGGCCAATGCTTTCGGCCATTCCGGCCAAAATCAGTGACAGCATGGTCAGCAGCGTGCGCCAGGGGTATTGGCGGGCCAGGCTCAGTAACAATCGCATAGGGTGGTGCAGAGTTTGCTAAAATAACGGTGTCAGGTCGGGCACAGCGTTGGCCACTTGCAGATTCATTCATCTGACCGTGCCAGCCTTTTCTGCGTGCGCGTCTCGCGGATCGGTATTGTAGCACTGAATACCGCGTGGACTGTGCGCAGCTGAGTCTTTCCTGCAGCGTGCATCTGTCATCTGCCGGCTGTCAGCTTTGTCGTTGCGGCCGGGTCGACTGACTGCGGTCGCGAAGCTACTGCAGACTGGCGTCAATTGGTTTCATGACCGCAGAACAGCATTGCACCAGACCAGGTATGGACAGTCCTGATTGATACACATGAGCACAAGCACAGCAAGCCTCCAGAGCACAGCGCATGAGCTGGCACAGCAGTGCCCGGCGCTGGACGAGCTGCCGGTGGGCTGGCTGACCAATCCGCGTAGCTACCAGAACCGCAAGCGTGGCATTCAGGCCATGCTCAGGCGCGAGTTTGCCGAGCTGCCGCTGCGACGTCACGAAGTCCGTGACCGCCAGTCGATGCGTGCGGCGTTGCAGCAGCTCAAGCACGAAGGGGTGGGACTGGTCATTGCCGATGGTGGCGATGGCACCGTGCAGGGCGTCATCACCGAGGTCTGGCATGCCTTCGCCGACACCGGCATGCCGGCGCTGGCGGTGATTCCTGGTGGCCGCACCAACGTTATCTCCAGAGATCTGAACGGTGCCGGCGATCCGCGCCAGATGCTGCGCACCATCATCCAGCGCTATTGTGAACAGCGCGCACAGCACATTCAGCAGCGTCGCCTGATCCGCATCAATCTGCCCGGCGTACCGGAACAGCTGGCGTTTCTGGTCAGCGGTGGTGGTCTGGCCGCCGGCATAGAATCGTGCTGGGATCTGCAAAAAAAGATGCAGTACCTGGGGCCACTGCGCAGCTTTGCCACCCCGCTGTGGGTGGGCAAGCGCCTGTTGACCACGTTGCCGGGAAGGCCGTTGCTGGACCGCCGTCGGGTCAGTCTGCGCATCGACGGCGAGGCCATCGCCGGCGAGCACCACCAGGCAGTGATGGTGACCATGAACAAGTCCATGCCGTTGGGCATCCGGCCGTTCTGGGGCGACAGCGGTGGTGCCGATGACCGCATTCTCATCAGCGTGGTGGCCGGGCAGGCGCGCGGCCTGTGGTGGCGCATCGTGCCGATCATCATGGGCTGGAACCGCTGGCTGCCGGAATCCAGCGGTTACATCAGCCGCGCCAGCCGCAGGATCGAGATGCAGATCGAAGACAGCATCCACATCGATGGCGAGCGCTGGACGCTGGATAAGCCGACCACATTGACGCTGCAGGTGTCGGAACCGATCGACTTCATCACCGCCGCGTAGGCTCAGTATCCGGCTGCTAGCCCGCATTATTCATGAGTCGATGTGGCGAGATGCTGCCAGAGCCTGCCCCGGACTTGATCCGGGGGCCAGTAGCTGTGGTGTTTCGCGACCGAACGAACCGCAGGCGTACTTGAACAGTACGTTGAGGATTCGTGACCGAGCGAAACGCCGCAGATGCGGGCCTGGAGGCATCGCAGTAGTCGGTTTCATGAATCATGCGGGCTAGTGTACCCCCGCCGGAAATACTGTAACGTTCAGTGAGTCGGAAAGCGCTTAGCCGCAAGGCATGGCTCGCAGGTCATGGCTATTCCATGGCCAAGAGCCATAACACAGCGGATGAGTGCTTTCCGGCTCGCCCTGCGGGAGCGCCCCTGAGGCTGCATTACGGCGTTGCAATCCTTGTCAAGGGCTTGCCATTCTCTACGGATTGCACCTTGTAATGCAGCCTCAGGTATGCTCTGAATGTCACAGTATTTCCGGCGGGGTACACTAGGCGCTCGATGGTGCTTGAGTTAAGCGCCGTTAGGTTCTATTATACCCGGCTTGCATCGTGCATCTGTGGCTAGGTGGCAGAGTGGTTATGCAGCGGCCTGCAAAGCCGTGTACCTCGGTTCGACTCCGGGCCTAGCCTCCATTTCCTGCCGGTTCCGGCAACCCTGTCCGTGATTTCATCCCCGATCTGCCACCTGTGCTCCGCAACCACGGTACTGGCTTGCTATACTTGCATGCTTGACGATTTCCCCGCCCAGGTGGCGAAATGGGTAGACGCAAGGGACTTAAAATCCCTCGGTAGCGATACCGTGCCGGTTCGAGTCCGGCCCTGGGCACCATCACAGTCACACATGAAGCATCCAAGCAGGCCCCAATTGTGAAACAAGCCGCCACCAGTATCGACCTG